>MDTB01053721.1_pt1 | contig 21647 bp, 18 predicted proteins | sample 811161 | NCBI WGS metagenome assembly MDTB01 (sample SAMN05326650, study PRJNA326480) | marine metagenome | isolation source: seawater | place: Mediterranean Sea | collected 2009 | reverse complement strand
TGAGAATTTTATTAATTTTAATTTTTTTATTTATCACAGGATGTTCAGGTCCGCTAAACAAAGTTGAAAAAATATATATATGTGGTGATCATCCGTGCGTTAACAAAAAAGAAGCAGAAGAATATTTTGATAATAATATTTCTGTAGAAATATACACTATTACATCTGATAAATTAAAAAGAGAAAACTTTGATTTGGTAGAACTAAATATGCTGGAAGATAAACTTAAAAGCAAAGATGAAATCCAAATTTCACAAAAAAAAGAAGATTTTAAAAAACAAATTAAAGAAAGAAAAAAATTAGCCAAACTTAAAATCAAAACAGTTGAAGATGAAGTTAAAATCAAAAAAGCTATAATAAGTAAGGAAAATAAAAAATCAGATTCTTTAAAAAAGAAAAATACTAATAAATATACATTTGTTAGAATTTGTAAAAATTTGGCAGAATGTGATATAGATAAAATTGAAAAGATTATAATGGATATTGGTAAACAAAAAGATTTTCCAGACATATCAAATTAATAAAATGCATAAAAAAAATAATTTTAATATAGCTATAGTGGGTCTTGGAAATATTGGTTCCTCTCTTTATAAACACTTAGTTAAAAACAAAAAAAGTATTAAAGACAAAACTAATATTAATTTAAATATTAAATATGTTTCTGCAAAAAATAAATCCAAAAAAAGATCAGTATTAATTCCTAAAAATAAATGGCTTAAGAATTATATTTCTGCTTCAAATCATCCAGATATTGACATTGTTGTTGAATTAATTGGTGGCTCTGAGGGTCCAGCTAAAAAATTAGTTTTTAATTCTATCAAAAATAAGAAACACGTTGTTACAGCAAATAAAGCTTTAATAGCAAAATATGGTGACAAGTTGTCTAATTTAGCTGAGAAAAATAAAGTAAACCTAGAATTTGAAGCTGCAGTCGCTGGTGGTATTCCAATTATAAGAGTTCTTAAAGAAGGTTTAATAACAAATAGTATAAGTAAAATTTATGGAATATTAAATGGAACATCTAACTATATTCTTTCAGAAATGTCAGAGACTAATAGTGACTTTAAAGATGTTTTATTGACTGCACAAAAAAAGGGATATGCCGAAAGTAACCCTAAAGACGATTTAAATGGAAATGATGCAAATTCTAAGATTAAAATATTATCTTCTTTAGCTTTCAATTCATTAATTAATAATAAAAATATTAATGTTGAAGGTATATCAATGGTAGATAATATTGATATTCAAAATGCAAATATTTTAGGATATAAAATTAAACATTTAGCAATCTCGGAAATTAAAAATAATAGAATAATTCAAAGAGTCCATCCATGTCTGGTAAATAAAAACTCATATATAAGTAATATTAATGGAGTTTTGAATGCTATTATTATAGAAGGCTTGCCGATAGGAAAATTTACTATTCAGGGTGAAGGGGCAGGACCTGGTCCAACTACATCTGCTTTAGTTTCAGATATTTGTTCGATACTTAGAGGCAATATAAAACTTCCTTTTAGTATTCCAAATAAAAATAGAAAAAAAATTAAATCCTTAAATATTTCTAATGAGAAATTTTCTTCATATATAAGATTAGACGTTAATGATAAAACTGGTGTACTTTCTTTAATTACAAAAATTTTATCTAAAAACAAAGTTTCAGTTAAAAGGCTAATTCAGAATCCTTTCAAAAGTAAAAAATATGCCTCTATTATAATTATTTCTCATAAAGCCAAAAATTATAGTTTAGAAAAATCAATAGCAGAACTAGGAAAACAAAAATTTCTAGTTAATAAGCCAAAGTTTTTCAGGATAGAAGAGATTTGAGTATAATTGATCCATTATTGCTAGATAAATTCATTACCGTTTGTGAGAGAGCAGCTTTTGGAGCCTCAAAGTATAGAGGAAAAAATGACAAAATAGCAGCTGATCAAGCAGCCGTAGATGAAATGAGGTCTGAACTAAACAAAATAAATATGACTGGAAGAATTGTTATAGGAGAAGGCGAAATGGATGAGGCACCAATGTTGTTTGTTGGTGAAAAAGTAGGCAACAATTCTGGAGAAGAACTTGATATAGCCGTTGATCCTTTAGAAGGAACTAATTTTACAGCAAAAAATTTACCAAACGCTATATCTGTTATGGCTATTTCGAAGAAAGGTGGATTATTATCAGCACCAGATACATACATGGAAAAAATAGCCATTGGGTCTGGACTTCCTAAAAATATCATTGATTTAGATAATACTGTTGAAAAAAATATAAAGTTACTTGCTGAAGCCAAGAATAAAAATCCAGAAAATATCACAGCGTGTGTTCTTAAAAGACCTAGACACGATAAAATTGTTGAGACGCTTTATAAATTAAAAGTTAATATACACTTTATTAATGACGGAGATGTTACTGGTGTTATTTCTGTCGTAGATCCTAAATCAAATATAGATATTTATCTAGGTACGGGTGGTGGACCTGAGGGAGTTTTAGCTGCTGCTGCTTTAGACTGTATGGGTGGTCAAATGCAAACAAGATTAGTATTGAGTGATCAAAAAGAAATTAACAGGGCTAAAAAATTAGGAATTACTGATCTTAATAAAAAGTATAATATAGAAGATATGATTAAAGGCGATGTGATGTTTTGTGCAACAGGAGTAACCGATGGTGATATGTTGAATGGTATTAAAATCAAAGGAGATTTCTTCGAAGCATCAACATTTGCTTTGCACAAAAGTCAAAAAATTTCAAAGAAAATTACAAATACAAAAAAAAAATGAATGATAGTTCGGTTTTAGGTAAAAATTGGATTCTTAAGAACTATAATGAAGAAACAGTAAATTTTTTAAAGGATAATTTTAATTTAAGCGAGATTGTTTCTAAATTAATTGCAATAAGAAAAATTAAACTTGAAGATGTCAATTTATTTTTAAAACCTAAAATAAAAAATTCTTTACCCAATCCTTTCATTCTTAAAGATATGAACAAAACTGTTGATAGAACAATTAAAGCTATATTAAATTCTGAAAAAATTGGACTTTTTGGAGATTATGATGTTGATGGAGCAAGCTCTACCGCTGTTCTTGGAAATTATTTTAACTCAATAAATCAAAAAATTGAAATTTATATACCCGATAGAAAGACTGAGGGTTACGGTCCTAATAAAAAAGCATTTGAAAAATTAATCTCAAATGGGTCAAAATTAATTTTTACAGTTGATTGTGGTACTTTATCCTTTGAACCCATTGAGTATTCAAAAAAAAATAATGTTGATGTTTTAGTATTAGATCATCACCAATCTGAATTAAAATTACCTGAAGCATTTTCTATAGTTAACCCAAATAGATATGATGATAATTCTGACTTAAAATATCTTTGTGCTGCAGGCGTTTGCTTTATGTTTCTTGTGGCTTTAAATAGAAAATTAAGAGAAATAAATTGGTTTAAAGAAAAAAAAATGAAGGAACCAGATTTAATTAATTATCTTGATTTAGTTACTCTTGGAACCGTTTGTGATGTTGTGCCCTTAATAGGCTTAAACAGAGCTATTGTAAGCCAGGGCTTGCAAATCTTAAACACAAAATCAAACCAAGGACTCAAAACTTTAAAAAATATTTGTGGAATTGATACGCATATAAACACTTATCACCTTGGTTACGTATTAGGACCTCGGATTAACGCTGGGGGAAGAGTCGGAAAATGCTCACATGGAGCAAATTTATTATTAAGCAAAGACACTAAAGAAATATTTAAAATAGCAAAAGAATTAGATACATATAATAATGAAAGAAAAGTAATTGAAAGCAACCTCCTAAAAAAAATAGAAAATAAAGTAATTTCAGATCCAAAAGAACCCGTAATTGTTTTAGCCGGACACAATTGGCACGGAGGAATTATTGGAATTATTGCTTCAAGATTGAAAGAAAAATATAATAAACCAACAATTATTATATCGGTAGAAAACGGAATAGGAAGGGCTTCTGCTCGGTCTATTATTGGATTTGATATAGGAGCTTTAATTATTAATGCTGTTCAAAATAATATTCTAAAAAAAGGCGGAGGACATAAAATGGCAGGTGGTTTTAGTATAGATGAAAATAAAATTCAGGATTTTAAAAGTTTTATCATTAAAAAATTTTCAAAAATTAAAAAAAAAATAAATAAAACAGATGCATTATTTTATGACTCAAAAATATCTCCCTCTGCTTTAAATTTAGATTTCTTTTTAGAAATTAATGCACTTTCACCATTTGGATCTGGGAATCCTGAACCAAGATTCGTCATAGAGGATTTGGAACTTTTAAAATCATCAATCGTGGGAGAAAAACATATAAAATCTTTTTTCTCAGCTAAAGACGGTTCTGTGGTCAAAAGTGTGACTTTTAATGCAATAAAATCTGATTTAGAGGGTTATTTATTATCAAAAAAAAGAAAAAAAATTAATATTTTCGGCAAGTTAAGTCTTAATGAGTGGAAAGGTCGAAAAAATGTAGAGTTTATTATCGATGATATTTCTGTTAATAAAACAGTCAATAATTCGGTCCCATCGTCTAACGGTTAGGACAGATGGTTTTCAATCATCTAATCGGGGTTCGATTCCCCGTGGGACCGCCATTTTTAATAGTAGTGAAATAATTAAAATTTAATGCAAATAGGAATAGATTTAGGTGCTACTAAAATAGAGTCGGTTCTACTGGACAACGATGGATCTGAACTTCACAGAAGCAGAAAAAATTCTCCACAAAATTACAACGAAACAATAGCATCGATTACGGATTCAGTCAGCTATATTGAAAATGAATTTAAAAAAAAATTTACTGTAGGTGTGTGTCATCCCGGATCAACAAATCTTGATACCGGACTTATACAAAATGCTTATAATTCACCGTGGCTTAATAATATGAAATTTTCAGAAGATATATCAAAAAATTTGAATAGAAAAGTTTTGTGTGAAAATGACGCCAATTGTTTTGCTCTTTCCGAGTCCTTCGATGGATCTGCAAAACATTATAAAATCGTTTTTGGCATTATATTAGGTTCCGGTTGTGGTGGAGGTTTAGTAATAGATAAAAAAATTTTGGTTGGACCAAATAATTTTGCAGGAGAGTGGGGCCATATTCCTTTACATTCAGGTAATAGCAAAAATAATATTGAAGAATATATTTCTGGAAAGGGTCTAGAAAGACTATACTTTAAACAGTTTAAAAAAAAACTAAGTGCAAAAGAAATTTTTACAAAATCCAGAAATAATTCAACTGAGGATACAAAATTTATTTCAAATTTTTTAGATAATTTAGGTTTAAGTTTGTCATTTTTAATAAATACTATCGACCCTGACGCTATAGTATTTGGTGGCGGTGTTTCTAATGAAATCGATTCTCTTGAAGAGGTTAAAAATATTACTGAAAAACATTTAAAAAATTTCAATAATTTGACTAATATTAATCTTAGAACTGTTTTTTTAAAACCTAAGTATGGTGATGCGAGCGGTGTTAGAGGTGCGGCATTACTTAGTAGACAAAATCTTGTTTAATTTCTTATTCTCTTCTTTTTTTTATCAAATAAGTAAATTTTATTTTTAGCAAAAGATATTTGCTTTAATCCATTTGTGATATTTTCAGACGTCTTTATAATAAAATCTTGGTTTAATATTGTTGAATGAATAATTTTTTCAAAGCCTAAATTTTCAAGAAGATCTTTTTTAATTTCCAATTTGATTTCATTTTTATTATTTAATTCTATATCTTCCGGTCTGATTCCTATATAAATTTCATCATTAAAGTTTTGGTTTTCAAAGCTTATTTTGTTATTTAAAAAATTTATAGTATTTTTATCTAAGATATTTTTTTTATTAATTTTTATTATATTCATTTTTGGTGTTCCTATAAATTCAGCAACGAATACGTTATTTGGATTATTATAGATTTCATTAGGTGTTCCATACTGTTCTATATTGCCATGATTTAATATGACAATCTTATCAGCTAGTGTCATGGCTTCAATTTGATCGTGTGTTACATAAATCATATTAGTATTAAGTTTCTTGTGAAGTTTTGAAATTTCAACTCTCATTTCGGATCTTAAAGCTGCATCAAGATTCGAAAGTGGTTCGTCAAACAAAAAAAGTTTAGGATTTCTTGTTATTGCTCTGCCAATAGCAACTCTTTGTCTCTGACCTCCAGAAAGTTGTCTTGGTTTTCTTTCAAGTAAATCTTCAATTTGAAGTGTTTTAGCAGCTAAGTTAACTTTTTTGTTAATTTCATTTTTGGAAAGTTTTTCCATTTTTAGTCCAAAAGACATATTTTCATGTACATTCATGTGCGGGTATAATGCGTAGGACTGAAATACCATAGCAATACCTCTTTTGGATGGAATTAAATTATTTAATAATTTTTTATCTAAATAAATTTCTCCTTTATCTATAGTTTCTAAACCCGAAATCATTCTTAGTAGAGTAGATTTTCCACAACCAGATGGACCTACTAAAACAATGAATTCCCCATCATTAATTTTTAAATTAAAATTATTAATTACTTTATTTTTTTCAAAGGACTTTTCGATGTTATTTAACTCAATAATTGCCATAATTTTTTTCAACCCAAGGTTTAACAATAAGCATTAAAATAAGAATTAAACATGAAAATTAAGTTAATGTAAAATTTAGATACCATATATATTTTTTTAAAGGTTTTATTTTCCTAACAAATTTAGTAGGTTTTTTTGAAAATTAATAATTAAATGGGGGTAATAATGAGAAAAATATTAATTTATTTATTTGCTTTTTCTTTTTTAGCTAACGCAAGTTACGCTGGAATTACATTTTGGACAACAGAAGTCCAACCTGCAAGAATGGAAAAGCAACAAGAAATGGCAAAAGCTTTTGAAGCTAAAACTGGTATAAGCGTTGAAGTTATACCCGTTGAAGAGAAAGACCTTGGCAAAAGGGCTACAGCTGCAGCCGCCGCTGGTAATCTACCTGACGTGATATATCATACACTTCAATATGTATTACCTTGGGCAGAAGCTGGAATTTTAGATGTTAATGCAAACAACGATGTTGTTAAATCCTTGGGTAAAAAAACTTTTGCGCCCGGTGCACTTAACATGGCAAAAAAAGGTGGAAAAATAGCAGCAGTTCCTGTTGATGGTTGGACACAAATGGTTGTTTATAGAAAAGACCTATTTGAAAAAGCTGGTTTACAACCACCTACAAGTTACGAAAATATTACTAAAGCTGTGAAAACATTATCAGGCGGAGATATGTTTGGTTTTGTTGCTGCTACAAAAACTGATGAAAACTTTATGAGCCAAGTACTCGAACATGTACTTTTAGCTAATGGTGTAAATCTGGTTAAAAAAGGCGGAACAAAAAAACAAGGTAAAGCTTTAAAAAATTCATTAGAGTTTTACAAAGTAATTGCAAAAGCAAGCCCTCCAGGAGAATTATTCTGGAAACAATCTAGAGCTTTATACTTTGCTGGAAAAACGCCAATGATTATCTGGTCACCATTTATTATGGATGAATTAGCAGGACTTAGAGATTCTGCACCTCCAACAATAAATAGCGATCCAACTTCACCTGAACTAGCTTCAAAAACTGGTTTCATTACAAATTTTAGTGGACCAAACAATAAAAAAGGTGCTGCGTGGGCAGACGTAAGATACTTAGGTATTACTGCAGATGCTGATACTGATGAGGCTAAAAAGTTTGTTCAATATTCAATGGATGAAGGTTACACATCTACATTAGCAATTGCTCCGGAAGGTAAGTTTCCTGTAAGAAGAGGAAATGCGAGTGATCCTAGTGCTTACACAAAAGCATGGAGTAAGCTTCCTGTTGGTGTTGATAGAAAAAAACCTTTAACAGAACTTTATTCTCCCGATGTTATTAATAATATTGTAGCAGGTTTAGATACCGCTAATAGATGGGGCGTAAAAGAAGGTGAGCTTTCTAGAGCATCAAAAATCATCAATGCTCAATTCTTAAATAGAATCACTAGAGAATATATTGATGATCAAATTTCAGTTGATGAAGCCGTTAAGAAAATTAACGCTGAATTAGCTAAATTTTAACAAATTATATTTTAAAAAGCGGATAATGAGATATTATCCGCTTTTTATATGAGCAACACCTTATCAAAAATAGAAAAAAGAACTGCATATACCTTACTTTTACCAGCAGTTTTTTTAGTATTTGCAATAGTTCTATTTCCCATAATTGCCAACGTCTGGATTAGTTTTAAAAATGTAGAACTAAAAGATATTAGAATTCCGGAACCTAGAGCTAAGAAAATCGTAAAATATTTTTCTGAAGATAAATCAGAATTGAAAATTATTTATAAACTACGTAATAGTTCATTAATCCAAGAAATTAAAGAAGTTAAGTTTAAAGACAAACTTCCAAAAAATATTGAACCTGTGAACCTAGATTCAAGATGCATGTATAAATCAAAAAAAATTACCTGTGATTTTGGAAATTGGGATGCGAAATACAGGGAAAACTTTGAAGTAATATTAAAGAATATTAATTCTGAGGAAATAGACAAAGACAGAATAAAATTTCAAAAGCCATCCCTAAGTGGTAAATCAGATAATATTCTTTTGACTACAAAATTTACTTTGAACAATTTTAAGAAAGTTTTTTATGAAAACGAATTTATTGATTTATTATTAACTACATTTTATTTCACTTTTTTTGGAACTGTTGGAGCGATAATATTTGGTATATTAGCTGCACAATTAGTCAATCAAAAATTTTATGGAAGAACTTTTATGAGAAGTATTTTACTTTTTCCTTATGTCGGTCCTGTAGTAGCTTTAGCCTATACATGGACATTATTATTGGACCCGAATAGTGGCACATTAAATGCATTATTAATCAATTTTAATATTATAGAAACTCCAATAAATTTATTGGGCCAAAAGTATATTTCTATGAATATTTTAGGTTTTGAATTTAAATTAAGATTAGCTTTAACTACTGTTATCTTTTTTGAAATTTGGAGATATTTTCCATTGGCATTTTTATTTATTTTAGCAAGACTTCAGGCTGTTCCAAAAGACTTATATGAAGCTGCTGACGTTGATGGGGCGGGTCCTTTAAAAAAATTTACACACATTACACTCCCTCAAATTACTGCCATTATATCTATTTTATTTATGATTAGGTTTATTTGGAATTTTAATAAATTTGAAGATATTTTTTTGCTAACAGGAGGCGCCTCAGGTACACGAACTTTGCCAATAAATGTTTACCAACAAGGGTTTGCTATTTCAAACATAGGAATGGGATCCGCTGTTTCAATTGTAATTGTTATGTTGTTAATAATTTTTATGATTATTTATTTTAAGTTAATAGGAAAAAAAGCAAATGAGATTTAAATCTTTAATAATTTTTATAATCGCGTCAACCACATTTTTATTATGTTTAATCTCTGTTTGGAAAATTATGTGTACTTTACAAGGTTTGAATTTAACAAATTTATATATTATTGAGAATTTATTTCTGAGTTTTTTATTGGTTGTTTTATTTTTAATTATTGGAGATAAATTAAATCATTTAATAAAAACTTTATTATTATCTTTAATATTTGCTATCTTTTATTTTTTTATAAATGAAACAACCCCGCCTTGGTATTATCTGGGTATTTTTGTAATAACATTATTCTTTTGTAACAACCTTAAAAAATACACTTCAAATTATTTAAAAGAGGATTTTGTATCTGAAAAGATTATTTTTGATTTTATTTCTTTATTTGGAATTATCTTTTTTGCTTTTGTTATTTTATTTCCATTTTATATTATGCTTGTAACCAGCTTTAAAACCCAAATAGCTTTACTGGTAAACCCTTTAGATTTTAGTATTGATTTTAATAAAAACTTATCTGATTTATTTAAATCCTATTTTGTAATTTTTAAAACTTATAATTTTGGAAGATATATTTTAATTAGTTCCCTTGTTTCAATAGGAACTGTAATTATAACCTTACTTTTTGCTATTCCAGCAGCTTATGCGGTAGCACGACTTAATTTTTTTGGAAAAACATTTTTGTCTACCTCAATATTAGTTATTTACATGTTTCCAGCTATAGTTTTGGTTATTCCTCTATATACTGTTTTCAGTCAATTGGGTTTGAGAAATTCAGTTGAAGGTCTTTTGATCGTCTATACAGCAACAACATTGCCTGTCGCAATTTACATGCTTCAGGGTTATTTTAAAAGTATACCTAAAGAAATCGAAGACGCTGGTATAATGGATGGTCAAACTTGGTTTGGAATAATAATTAAAATTATAATACCATTGAGTCTTCCTGCAATTGCCTCTGTTGCTCTTTATGTATTTATGATTGCTTGGAATGAATTTTTATTTTCTTTAATGTTTTTAGATAATCCAAAATCATTTACATTATCTCGTGCTATACAATATTTAAGTGGAGACGCAGAAACACCAAGACAATATTTAATGGCAGGTTCTGTAGTTGTTACTTTGCCAGTATTACTTATATTTATTTATTTTGAAAAATATCTTGTCAGTGGTTTAACAGCGGGAAGTGTTAAAGGTTAATGACCGAAACAGTAGAACTCGCAAAAAGAACTTTAATTCAGAATAGGAAATCTGGTTATACATTGCCAACAAATAACAAACTTTATCCAGCTCAATGGAATTGGGATTCGGCTTTTATTGCTCTTGGTTATTCATATTTTAATCTCGAATATGCTATCACGGAATTAGAAACATTGTTATCAGGTCAGTGGGATGATGGAATGATACCGCATATATTATTTCATGATAATGATGAAAGTTATTTTCCAAATCACAAAACATGGGAATGTGGTAAAAATGTTCCTTCATCAGGAATAACCCAACCACCAATAATTTCAACAATTATAAAAAAAATTGTAGATCAGAACAATTTAAATGATGATCAAAAAAAAAGAATAAAGAATATAATTATAAAATTAAAAAAATATATTGAATGGTTTTTTAATTTTAGAGATACAAATAATACAGGTTTAGTTTCAATTATACATCCATGGGAAAGCGGTTTAGATAACTCACCAATTTGGGATTCTGCATTAGACAAAATAAAAATTGATGTAAATCTTAATTATGAAAGAAGAGATTTAAAAGTTTCTAAAATTGACAATAGACCTCTTAAAAAAGATTATGACTGCTACATAACTCTTCTTAATCAATTTAAAAAATATAACTATGATCCCCACAAAATACTTAATTTATCTATGTTCAATGTTATTGATATTGGTTTTAATTCTATTTTGATTAGAGCAACTAAAGATCTAATTCAAGTCTCTAAGAAATTTAATTTAGACCTTTCTAATCTTGAAAAAAAAATAGTTTTATCTGAAGAAAATTTAATAAAATTCTATAAAGAAAAAGATCAATATTTTTATTCGTATGATTTTAAGAATCATTCCTTAATTAAAGTAGATGCAATTTCAAATTATTTTGTTTTGTTCGCAAATTTAGATAATAAAAAAATAAATAACAATATTATAAATAAATTAAAAAAATATAATTCAGGAAAAGACTTTTTCTTTACAACTGTTAATCCAAAAGATACTTCTTTTGAGGAAAAAAGATATTGGAGAGGTCCAGTATGGATCAATTCGAACTGGATATTGTATGAGGGCCTAAAAGAAAAAGACAAGGATTTTGCGACATTATTGAAAAAGAGAACTATAAGGGTTTTAGAAGAAAAAAAATTTCATGAATATTATAACTATAAAAACGAAGAATGTTTAGGTGCAAATAATTTTTCTTGGTCTGCAGCTTTATATTTAGATTTAAAATTAAATATCTAAATTTTGACTATTTTTTAACTCTCTTTTTAGTTGAATTTTTTGACAAATTAACTAAAGTACTAATTATTGTGCTTTAAAGAATTTATAAACAATATAAACCTAAAAAATGTACTCTAAATTTGGTCAATTCATTGATGGAAAATGGCAGCCTTCAGAAAAAAATGAAACTTATGATGTCATAAACCCGGCTACTGAGGAAGTTATTGGTAAAGCATCAAAAGCTACAAAAAATGATGTTTTAAAATCTCTTAAATCTGCTGAAAAAGGTTTTAAAATTTGGAAGAAAACTTCAGCTTGGGAACGGTCATCAAAAATTAGAAAAATCTCAGAACTTATGAGAGCAAGAAAAGAAGTTCTGGCCAAATGGTTGGCTTTAGAAGTTGGAAAACCTTTGGTTGAAGGACTTGGTGAGGTAGGAAGTGCTGCAGATATTTTTGAATGGAACTCTGAAGAAACCAAAAGAATTTTTGGTCAAACCGTTGAAAGTAGATTTGAGGATACAAGGGTTCAAATTATTTATCAGCCAATTGGCGTGGTTGCAGCATTAGTTCCATGGAATTTTCCAATTATTTTAGCATCTAGAAAAATTTCTACAGCACTTGCAGCTGGTTGTTCCGTAATTGTTAAACCAGATGTAATTACTCCTGGCGCTGTAATGGAAATGATGAACATAATTAAAGATGCAGGCATTCCCGATGGTGTTGTCAATTTATTATCAGGAGATCCTGAACAAATTTCTAATGAACTAATTTCCTCTGATATTATTAAAAAAGTATCGATTACCGGATCAACAAGAGTAGGTAAACTTATATTAAAAAAAGCTGCTGACAAAGTTCAAAGAGTTACAATGGAATTAAGTGGTCATGCACCATTTATTGTCTTTGAAGACTCAAATATAGATAAAGTCACCGATATGGCTATAGCCTCAAAATATAGAAATAATGGCCAAGTTTGTATTTCACCATCTAGATTTTACATTCACGAAAGTAAAAAAGATGATTTTGCAAAAACATTTGTTGAAAAAACTAAAAAACTAAAAATTGGTGATGGAATGAAAAAAGATGTCAATCTTGGCCCTATTACTACAAAAAAAGGTTAGAGAAAATTGAAAAATTAGTTGAAAAAACCAAACAAGAGGGTGGAAAAATTCTTTATGGAGGAAAAAGACCTGCTGGTTTTAACAAAGGTTATTTTTATGAACCAACAATTATTGATAATATTAAAGATGATTTTACTGTAATGACCGAAGAACCTTTTGGTCCGATAACCGCAATAACAACTTTTAAAAATTTTGATGAAGTAATACGAAGAGCAAATAAACACGATTGTGGTTTAGCCGGTTATGTATGTACAAATTCAATGGAAATAGCTTTCAAGGCATCTGAACAATTAGAAACCGGTGTTGTGGCAATTAACACTCCTGTAGTTGCTACTGCAGAAACGCCTTTTGGTGGCATCAAACAGACTGGTTATGGAAGAGAAGGTGGTACAGTTGGAATTAAAGATTATTTAAACATCAAATATACTCACCTGGGCCTTTCCGGTTAGTTAATGCATAAAGATAAAACAAAAGATAACAAGAGATATTAATTTTAATGCGTGAAAATATTGCTATTTTACTCCCTTATAAGGATCAATTTATTAAAGACAATGCTGGTTCTGCATCTATATGGGTTAAAGATTTTTCAAAAACAAGTATTTACAAAAAATCAACCACCGTTTTTGGCTACACACCAGAAACTGCAAAAATAATCAAAGGTATAAAATATAAAAATTTATTTTTTCGCGCATTTGGGATTAAAAGTAAAAACGAAAAGTATGTACAGAAATTTATTGAAATTTTAAAGAATAAATATTTTTCTATTATAGAAGTTCATAACAGACCTTCATATATTAATATGATTGATAAGGTGATCAAAAATAAAAAATATGTTTTGATAATTCATAATAATCCACTCACTTTAAGGGGAGCAGTAACAATTTCTGAAAGGGAAAAACTATTAAAATTGTGTAGTAAAATTATTTTTGTAAGTAACTGGGTAAAAGAAAAATTTTTTGAAGGTCTTGATTACAAGAATCATGAAAAATGCCAAGTTATACATCCTTCAATAAATAAAATTAGTAGGTTGCCAAAAAAAAGTAAATTAATATCCTTTGTTGGCAAATTAAATCATTCAAAAGGTTATGATACATTTGGTAGAGCAATAATTAGAATTTTAAAAAAATACAAAGATTGGAACTCTGTAGTGATTGGTGACGAACCTAGAGAAAAATATAATTTTGTACATAACAGATTAGAGCATAAAGGATGGATAACACACGAACAAACATTAAAAACATATGAGAGGTCGAGTATTTCTGTTGTGCCATCACACTGGGAAGAGCCATTTGGACGAACTTCGTTAGAGGCTGCATCAAGGGGCTGTGCCACAATTCTTTCTAGAAGAGGTGGCTTGGTTGAAACTATACCTTATGGTTTATATTTAAATCGAGTAAATCAAAATGAAATTTTTAAAAAAATTAAATATTTAATCGAAAATAAAAAAGCAAGAATTGATCTTCAAAAAAAATCTATTAAAAATATTTTTCACGATGTTAAATTAAATACTAAAGTTTTGGATAAAATAAGAACAGATATTTTTAATTACAAAAAATTCTTTGTTAATAGAAATATTAACAATTTAAAAATCTTAAATATTTCAAACTTTGGTAATAGACAATTCAACCGACTTTACTATATTTCAATAGCTAAAAAACTAAGCAATGGTTTTATTAGAAACGGTCATGATGTTATAAATTTAAGTGATAGAGATGTAGGTAAATTTAATAAGTCTTTAAAAGATTTTAAAGGAAAAAAATATTTAAATAATATGATATATCAAACAGTAATAAATTATAAACCTGATTTTATTTTATTGGGTCATTCATATGATATTGAATCAGAGACTCTTGAAAGAATTAAAGATAATAATAAAAATGTAGTTATATCTCAATGGTTCGAGGATCACCTGGCACATAGCGGTCCTGATTATTTGGGGAATCGGAAAAAACTTTTAAAATATACTGATTTTTTAAAATCCAGTTTTATAACTACTCATCCATCCAGTCTTGATTTTACAAAAAATAACAATCACTATTCGTATTTACCAATTCCTGTTGACAAAAACATTGAAAAACTAAAAGTTTATGAAAATAAACATCAAATTTCTGATGTATTTTTTTCAATGAGTCATGGTGTCAATAGAGGAAAATTAAAAAGAGACAAAGAGGACGAAAGGCATAACTTTATAACTGATTTAATCGATTTCTGTCCAAATATAATTTTTGATATTTATGGATACAAAAATAGAGAGCCGGTCTGGGCAGATGATTTTTATAAAGTTATAGTAAATTCCAAAATGGCCTTAAACCTATCTAGAGGCAAACCTTTAAAATATTTAACTAGTAATAGAATTGCATCATTAATTGGAAATGGTCTTTTAACATTTATTGATAGAAAAACTAAATTAGATAATTTTTTTAATGCCAATGAAGTAATTTTTTATAAAAATCTTAAGGATTTGGCTAACAAACTGAATTATTTTAAATCAAATGATAAAAAACGAGTTGAAATTGCTAGAAATGGAAGAAAAAAATATTTTGATCTTTTTGAATGTCAAAAAGTAAGTGATTACATTATTTCAAAATCATTCGATAGAAAGCCAAAACAAAAAATTAAATGGATGGATTAATTGACACTTAAAAAAATAAAATCAAAAATCACAAATTTAAAACATGGAAAAAATTGTACCATAATTGATCCTGTTAATATCTATGGATCAAAGTTTGGAAATAATATATTTGTCGGCCCTTTTGTAGAAATTCAAAAAAATACTAAAATTGGTGATAATACTAGAATTCAAAGTCATAGTTTTATATGTGAAAAAGTTGATATAGGGAAAAATTGTTTTATTGGTCATGGAGTAATGTTTACGAATGATAATTTAAAAAAAGGTAAAATTTCGAGAAATCCATCTACGTTTAAGAAAACTAAAGTAGGCGATAAGGTTGTGATAGGATCCAATGTAACTTTACTGCCAGTTTCTATTGTATCTGGTACCGTCATAGGTGCTGGATCTATTGTTACTAAAAATATTAATAAAAAGGGTATATACGCCGGTAACCCAGCAAAATTTTTAAGAAAAATTTAAATTATGCAAAAAATTAAAGTTTCTTTAGTAGGATATGGTTATTGGGGTCCCAAATTAGCAAGAAATTTTCAAAATTCTAATTTTTTTAATATTACTTCAATAATTGACAAGTCTAGTAATAATTTAAAAAAAGCAAAAAAAGACTTTCCTTTAGCAAAAGTTAGTAAGAATTTTAAAGATATATCAAAAAATCGAAGTGTATCATTAGTAGTGGTAGCTACACCAACTAATAGTCATTTTCAAATCGCTAAATTTGCTCTTGAAAATAAGAAAAATGTTTTAGTTGAAAAACCTTTGTCTAGCTCAATTAACGAAGTAATTAAATTAGAAAATATATCCAAAAAAAATAAGGTTTTATTATTCGTTGATTATCCATTTCTTTTTTCTGGTTCAATAGAATATTTAAAAAAAATAATTGAAACAAAAAAATATGGAAATCTTATTGGTATAGAGTCTTTTAGAGAACAGGCACCTATTAGAAAAGACTGTAACGTTATTTGGGATCTAGTGGTTCACGACATATCAATATTAAATTATATATTAAAAAAAAATCCCACAAATTTTAGCTCAGTAAAATTTAAAACTTTGAACCTACCACAAATAGATACTGCTTACTTAAATTTAACATACCCAAGTAAAGTTCATGTTTTTTTAAAAAGTACGTGGATTTCTCCACAAAAAATTAGATTAATTAAACTTAAATTTAAACGAGCTATTGTTTATTGCGATGAAAACGAGCCGGTATACAAAATTAAAATTTTTAAAAAGAAAAAACTGAAAAGTTCAAAATATAGCGTTGAAATTCCCGAAGTTGACTTGACTGAGCCTTTGTCTGTTTTAGTCAACTATGTGCATAAATCAATAAATTCACAAACCAACAATATATATGATAAAAATTTTAATCTGAACATAACTAAAATACTTAAAAAATTATCTTAAATATGAAATTTACCGAAGTTAATCCATTTAATAAAAAAATCCAAAATAAAATTAACAAATCAGTCATAAAAACCATTCAAAAAAAAGATTTTATTTTAGGAGAAAACGTTAAAAAATTTGAAATAAAATTTTCTAAATTATCAAATTCTAAGTATGCGATTGGTTGTGCCACAGGTACAGATGCCTTGCTTTTAGCTTTAAAATCTCTCAATTTAAAAAAAAATCACGAAGTTATCATCCCAGGCATGTCCTATATATCAACGGGTTTATGTGTGGCTCTTAATAATAATAAGATTATATTTGCAGATATTGATGATGATACCGGCTTAATATCAATTGATAGTGTTAAAAAAAAATTATCTAAAAATACCAAAGTTATTATCCCTGTTAATTTATATGGTCAAAAAGTAAATTTAAAACAACTTAGAAAAATAGTAGGAAAAAATGTATCAATAATTGAAGATAGTGCTCAATCTCATTTCTCATACAGTTGTTATGATTGCGGAAATGGAATGAATGAAATTTGTTGTAAAAAAGAAAGAAATCATACATACGCTGATATTTCTTGTTATAGTTTTTATCCATCGAAAAATTTAGGTGCTTATGGTGATGGAGGAATTGTTACAACAAATAACCGGTCGTTATATAATAAAATTAATATTTTAAGAAATCTTGGTGCTGTTAAAAAAAATCTTCATGATTATGAAGGATTAAATAGCAGATTAGATACAATTCAAGCATCAGTATTATTAGAAAAAATTAAATATTCAAATAGTCATAACGATTATAGAAGAATGATTTCTAATTTTTATGATGAAAATTTATCTCATATTAGCGATATTAAATTAACACTATCTAATCCAGGCTCTTCTAGACATCTGTATGTAATAAGAGTGAAAAATAGAAATAAACTTTCAAAATATTTATTAAAAAATAAAATACCAATTCAATATCATTATCCTTACTCACTTAACAAAACAGGTGCTCTAAAAAATAAAATAAAAAAAGTAAAACTTGTAAATTCGGAAAAATGGGCGAAAGAATGTATTAGTCTACCCTTGTATCCATTCATGCCTTTGAATGAGGCAAAACGTGTTGTTAGTTTTATTAAAAAGTTTTACAGATAAATAAATAAATTTTTATATGATTTTTAATAACTATAAATTTATTTTAAAATTAATATTTTCATCAAAATGGAAATTTACTTTGCCAAAAAGTAGAAAAATTTTAATAATAGATGCAAATACAAACCCCTTTAAACATTACTTCAAAAAAGAAGAATATAATCTTCTCTTTAGAAGAGGCGAAGAAATAAATATAAGTATACTTTTCAAATGTTTACTTATAAAAAGATTAAATATTCTAGGTTATTATAAAACCTTTATAGAATACGCTAATCCCAAAATTATTCTTACTGCTATTGATCACTATCCTTCCTTTTATTTTTTGAGTAAATTAACAAATATTAAAACAGCTTTCATTGTTAAAGGAAAAAGATCTCCTGTAGATGGTTTATTTAACAATAAAAAGGTAACAAATTCTAAAGATAAGAAAAAATATTTTGTTGATTATATGTTTGTTCATAATAAATCTGTCGAAAAATTATATAAAAATCTTATAAAAGGAAAAACTGTAGTTATTGGTTCATTCATAAATAATATCAGACGTCCAGCAATTAAAAATAAAAAAAAAGAAATTTTATGGATTTCTTCCTTTAAATCTATTTCTCAAAGAAGTGAATGGTACAATCCAATAACCAAAAAAAACATTAGTCATCAAATTTTTCAAAAAAATGATAAATATGTTATTAATGATTTATATCATTATTCCAAACGTAATAATTTAAAATTTAATATTTTAGGAAGACAAACAGGCGAAAATATTATTGAAGAAAAAAAATATTATGAAAATCTAATTGGGAAAAATTTTAATTATATTGAATATAATTTAAATAAAGATTCTTACAAAATTATGAATGAATATGAATATATATTTACAACATGGTCAACACTAGGTGTTGAAAATCTAGTTAAAAACGGAAAAACCGGATTTATATTTAATAAACCAAATAATCCAATATGGAATCATGCCAGGTTAGGTGTGATAGAGAATCTTCCTAAAAAAGGTCCATTTTGGACTGCCACAAGTGCTCATGACAAAAAAGAATTTAATAGAATTTTTAATTTTGTTGTTAAAAGTAATAAAAAAAAATGGTCTAAAGCTAGAAGATTATACGGTTCTAAACTTTTAGGTTATGATGAAGGTAATAAAAAATTTTTAAAAATAGTTAAAAATATAATTAAAAAATAATGAAAAAAATTCCAACATCTTGGCCAGAAATTGACAAAAAGGAAATTAAAGCTATCACAAAAGTGATGACAGAGGGATGGCTTGGTTTAGGTAAGTATGTAGATGAATTCGAAAATAAATTAAAAAAATACTTAAAACTTAAAAATAGATATGTTTGTTGTGTTAGCACAGGTAGCGACGCACTATTGATGAGTTTAATCATTGCTGGTGTAAAAAGAAATGATGAAGTAATTTTACCTTCTCTTAATTTTATCGCTGGAGCTCAATCGATATTACTTTGTGGTGCCAAACCTGTATTTTGTGATGTAGACAATAAAACATTATGTATAGATACTAAAAAGGCACAACGTTTAATTTCAAAAAAAACTAAAGCTATTATATCTGTAGATTATTCTGGTAATTTTCCTGATTATTCTCAATTAATTAAACTTAAAAAAAAATATAATAAATTAAAAATTATTCAAGATGCAGCACATTCATTTGCTTCAACCTATAATAAAAAAAAAGTTGGAACATTTTCAGATATAACAATGTTTAGCTTTGATCCAATTAAAACGATTACCAGTATTGATGGTGGGGCGATCATTGTAAATAATCTTAAAGATTTATATAAATTAAAATCAATCAGGCAACTTGGATTTATGATTCAGCCAAATGTTGCATTTGGAAATAAACAAAGGATTATAAATGATATCAAAAATATCGGTATGCAAAATAGAATGTCCAACGTTCATGCCGCTGTTGGAATTGAACAACTTAAAAAAATTAATAGATTTGTTAAAAAGAAAAGATCATTGTGTAAAAATTACAACAAATTATTTCGTAATAACAAGAATGTTTTACCACCTAGTAGTGATTTTAATAATGTTACTCCATTTATTTATTACATTAGAGTTAACAAATACCTTAGAGATAAATTAAGATTATTTTTAAGGAAAAATAGCGTTATTACAGGTCTACACTGGTCAGCTAACCACAAATATTCCCTTTTTAAAAATTACAAAAAAAGTAAAATGAATATTACAGAGACTGTTTGTAATGAATTGATTACTTTACCTCTTTACTATAAACTTTCATTCACTCAACAAAAAAGAATTTGTATGTTGATAAATAAATTTTTTAAAAATAATGAAAAAAAACTTTTACGATTTAGATAAAATAAAAGATAAAAAAGACTCATCTTCAACGCATAAGAGTCAATATCTTAACCCTGTTGAAAATTTTAATATATCTTTTAAGGAAATTGAGAATATTAAAAGTATATTTATTAATAATGAAGATCAAAAAATAATATCAATTATTGTTGATAGTTTAAAAAATCAAAATAAATTACCATTTACTTGGACCCCACAAGAGTCTTTTTACTTGGAGAACATTGATGATTTTGAAAAAAAAATTAAATATCTAATTTATAGATACAAATTTAAAATTTTTCCTGAAAAAAGAATTTTATCAGATTTTCCACTTCATGTATTAATTGAGCCCGCAAGTTTATGTAACCTGAGATGTGTAATGTGTTATCAAATGGATAAAACATTTACAGGTGACGATGTAAAAAGAAATTCTAATAAAAAAATGATGGGTATGATGAATTTTGATTTGTTTAAAAAAATAATTGATGAATGTTCGGATGAGGGTGCTTTAGCTATAAGCCTAGGTAGCAGAGGCGAGCCCATGTTAAATGTTAAATTTTTGGATATGATAAATTACATAAATGATAAAAAGAATTTTTTTGATATCAAAATTAATTCTAACGGTTCTGCTCTTACTGAAAAAATATGTCATGGTATTTTGCAAAGTAGCACCAATATTTTGGTAATAAGTTGCGATGCTAATACCTCTGAATTATATAAACAAATTCGTGTTGGAGGAGATTTTGATAAACTAGTAAAAAATGTTGAACTTTTAAAAACAATAAGACAAAAACATTATAAAAATTCTAAGCTTGAAATAAGAGTATCTGGTGTTTGGTTTCATCCAAAACAAAATAGAGATGATTTTTTTAATTTTTGGAAAGATAAAGTTGATACAGTTTCTTTTGTCAAAGTTCAAAACAGATGGGATACTTATAATAATAAAAAAAATCTTGAAAAGAATTCACCTTGTGATTTTTTGTGGGAAAAAATTTATGTTTGGTGGGACGGGACAACAAATCCTTGTGATGAAGATTACAAGAGTCTTCTTTCTCCGGGAAATATAAAATCAAATTCTATTAAGCAGATTTGGAATAATGAAAAGTTAAATAATTTAAGAAATTTACACTTAAATAACAAAAGAACTACTGTTATGCCATGTGATAGATGTGGTGTCTGATTATATTTTAAATAGAAAGATGAAATTTACAATGGAGTTAAACCAAAAGGTATTGTACAAGGTCAATTTCGGGGCGTAGCGCAG
>MDTB01106129.1_pt1 | contig 21657 bp, 17 predicted proteins | sample 811161 | NCBI WGS metagenome assembly MDTB01 (sample SAMN05326650, study PRJNA326480) | marine metagenome | isolation source: seawater | place: Mediterranean Sea | collected 2009 | reverse complement strand
GTATATCAGGAGCGATCAAAAGATGGTAATAGGTACTATGGAAGACACTGATGCTCTTCTAAAAGTAACATCTGGAGTTGATTACGTTTTTCATTTCGCAGGTATAGCAGACATAGGCTATGCGAGAGAGAATCCTAAAGATACATATCTCCACAATGTCATGGGTACTTTAAATCTCCTAGAGGCTTCTAAGCAAAATCATATTAAAAGATTCCTGTTTGCTAGCACAATATATGTCTACAGTGAGTTAGGTTCCTTCTACAGGTCCTCAAAGCAATCCTGTGAAATGTTAATAGAAAATTATAATGAGGAATATAATCTTCCTTTTACAATTTTGAGATATGGATCTTTGTATGGACCAAGAGCAAATGAATTTAACTTCATTAATAATTCTATTCATGAAGCTCTCACTAAAAAAGAAATAAAAAGAAAAGGCACCGGGAATGAGATAAGAGATTATATTCATGTGATGGATGCAGCGCATGCTTCAGTTAATACTTTAGAAGATATCTACAAAGATTCCTATGTTATGGTAAAAGGGAATCAATCAATGCGTGTTAGTGAAATACTCTTAACCTTAAATGAGATGCTAGGAGGAGAGGTTAAAGTAACTTATTCTGACAAAGATCATTATGATGCTCACTATTCATTAACTCCTTATTCTTTCAAGCCAAAATCGGCGAAACATATTCAACTGGATTCCTATTTTGACTTAGGACAAGGCCTTCTTGAAACTGTTTATGAAATTTATGAAGAAATTGATAAAAATCAGATAAAAATAAAACTTTAATAAACATGGATACCTATAAGGCCATTATTTTTGATTTTGACGGCACAATTTGTGATTCACTTGAAGTTAAAGAAAAGGCCTTTGGTGAGGTCTATATTAAATACGGACAAGATATTTCTCGGGAAGTCATGTCTTTTCATAAAAATAATTTAGGAATACCCAGGCAAGATAAGTTCTATCATTTTCAAAAAAATATAGTTCAGGAAGACTACTCACTTGAGAGAATTAATGAATTGTCATGCATATTTTCAGAAATTGTAAAACAAAAGGTTATAGACGCTAATTTAATTGAAGGCACTTTGAAATTTCTTAAGGAGAATTATAGAAAGTATCATCTTTTTATTTCTTCTGCTACGCCCCAAAAGGAACTTTTCGAAATAATTGAAAAAAAGGACTTATCACAATTCTTTATTTCTATTTCAGGTTCTCCAGATACGAAAGTTGATCACATTAATAATATCTTGGCTGAAGGGTATGATAAGAAGCAAATCATCTATGTTGGCGATTCTTTGCAAGATATGAAGGCTGCTAAAGAAGCTAACATTGATTTTATAGGTATTGGAGATTCACTTTTTCATGAAAATATTTTGTCAATTGCTAATCTTGAAACTTTGAGCGAAGCTCTTTTAGAAGTTAAGAGATAATTATGAGAGAAGAAAATTCTAACGCATTCATTTGGTCAACGCTTAATAACTTTTCAAAATTATTATTCACATTTATAACTCCTATAGTTTTGGCCAGATTGCTGGGGCCGGAGGCATTTGGCCTTATTGCGATGGCTTTTGTCTTAGTTGGCCTAAGTCAGATATTTATTGATTTTGGTTCGTCTGAAGCTATTGTCAAATCTAAAAGCATAACTCCAAAGTTCCTTTCAACACTTTTTTGGTTTAATTTATCCATATGCATTTTAGTTTTTTGCATTGTTCTGGCACTTACACCACTTATTGCCAATTTCTTTGACAGAGAACAACTTAGAATTTTAATTCCTGCTCTATCATTTGGCATGTTCTTTCAAGTGTTATGTATAGTTCCTACTAGCCTTTTCAAGAGAGAAAAAAACTTCAAGTCACTAACAATATCAGAATTTATCTCAAGAGCAGTTTCTTCGGTTCTTGCTATTATGTCAGCGATTTATGGTGCAGAGGTTTACTCTCTTGTTGTTCTGAGTGTCACTCAGTCTTTAATATTCTCCATATTAATTAGATTTCAAAGTAAATCTTCAATAAAAACTTACTTTTCACTTAAATATATCCGCTTAGTTTTCTCTTTCACTGCTTCTTTATTTTACATAAAGGTCATAAATCATTTTGAAAGACAGTCTGATAGATTGTTTATAGGACCAGATTTTGGTGATTTTCTATTAGGAGTATATTCAAGAGGTCAGGCATTTCAAAAGGCCATTCAGAGATTTATCACCGGATCTTTTAATCCAGTTTTTTTTAGTGTTATTACAAGAGAAAATTCTTATAGCTATCTTGAATCATCATTAAGACAAAGTTATCAAGGCCTTTTTCTATTAATGTACCCGTTGTTTTTGTATTTTTCTTTCTGCTCAGAAGATTTAGTTCTGTTTTTGTTAGGGGGTGAGTGGAAGTTTATGTCAAATCTCTTACCTTATTTCGCTTGTCTTTTTTTAGTCAGACCTTTTCAGAAAGTCAATCAAGAGATTATAAAAGCCAAGGGAAATATGTTCTTTCTAGTTAAGTGTTTTTCCATATTCATTCCACTTCTAATAACATCCTATTTCTTCATACCAAAAGAATTGGGTTTGACAGCTTACATATTGGCTTATATTTTCATTAGTCTTTTGTTTCTTTTAACTTCTATTCACTATGTAAAGCAGCTTTTGCAATTAAAAAGGTTTTATTTCATGGAATTATTTTTTAGCTTCTTGTTAAGAATTACTTTGCTTACTTTGGTAGCATTTATTTCTAGAAATTATCTATTCACAAATGATTTCTATCTTCTTAACTTGATCATTTTTGGCTTACTCCAAATAGTTACCCTTTTTTTGGTGCAAAGAATTCATTTCATGGAAGCACAGCTTAAACTTGAAGGACTAATTTACAAACTAGTGAAAAAAAGTAGATCATTAATGATCTCATAGCATCAATTGTCTCGATCTTATTGATTTTTAAACCAAAAGCTACCGTGAGTTGCTTATCATTTATACTATAATATCTCCAATATATGACAAGCTACACAGACAACCTTGCAGAAGTTCCATGTGCTATTTGTAATTCCAAAGATTATAAAGTTATATATGAATCAAGATTCCCAGAAATAGTTGACGAAGATTTTTTAACATCTGTATATTCATCCTCTAGCGAAGTGGTGTTGTATGAAAGAGTTGTTAAATGTTCAAATTGTGGCTTCGTTTATACCAGTCCAAGATTAAAAAATGAATTAATCCATCAATTGTATGTAGATGGAAGCGATGAAGAATTTACAACGCAAGATGATCTGAGAGTCTTGACATCGAATAGAAATATCAAACAGTTGATGAAAATGGGTAAATTTTCTAATAGATCTCATAATAAACTGCTTGATATTGGATGTGGCAGCGGGACGTTTCTTCGATCTTGCAGAGACAATGGTTTCAGTGGTGAAGGCATTGAGCCCTCAAAGTGGCTATCAAGCTATAGTTCCACAACACATGGTTTAAAAGTGCACCAAGGTATTCTTGCTGAGAATATCAAAAATTTGGATGATAACTATGATTTAGTCTCCATGTGGGATGTCATAGAACATCTAAGCAATCCGTCCGAAGAACTTAAGATCATACGTACCATTCTTAATGATGAAGGTTTTTTAATATTAAACATACCGGATATAGACAGCTCTATAGCAAAGCTAATGGGAAGAAAATGGCCATTTTATCTTAGCGTTCATCTTCTTTATTTTTCGAAAAAAACAATACAAAAATTACTTAAACAGTGTGGATTTGAAATCGTTAGTTATGCAAGGCATTGGCAGTCGTTAAAATTAGGTTATGTTTTTTCAAAAGCTACAGGAATTTTACCTTTTCTGAAATTCCTAAGTCCTATTTTCAATATAAGCTTTATATATAACCTTACTTTTACATACTGGATTGGACAGTCATTAATTTTAGCAAAAAAATCGAAATGAAAGAGATTGCTTTCGCAGAACAATCTGAGACATCGAAGAAATCATCAATTATTATCGCTGCAGCTGGAAAAGGTACTAGATTAATGTCAAATACACCAAAGATTTTATATTCATTGGCAGGGAAAACAATTCTTGAGTGGATATATAGTTACTGCTCAGAGGCGTGCAGAGAAATAGTTCTTGTTTTGTCTCCCGAAGGTAAAAAATATTTAGTTCCCTTTATAAATAAAAAGGGTTATGAAAATATTAAGATTGCAGTGCAGACTAATCCAATAGGTATGGCAGATGCAATAAAAGTAGGCTTTAAACAATGCTCTTACGATAATGTGTTCGTGGTTTGGGGAGATCAGCCTTGCTATTCAAAAAATACTCTTGCATTCATGTCCTCTAGTCTTGCCAATATTATAGAATGCCAAATGATATTTCCTGCTCTCAAAACTTATAATCCATACGTTCATTATGAAACTAACAATTCTGGAATGCTTACCGAAGTTCTTGAAAGAAGAGAAGATGATAATATGCCTAAACTTGGACTTTCAGATTCCGGACTTTTTCTTCTTAGAAGATCTGCTCTAGGGAATATCCTTTCTAGGATTGAATCAATGGCACTTGGAAAAAAGACAAATGAGAGAAGCTTCATTAGACTTCTTCCCGCTCTAGAAAAAGATAATGACTCTATAAAATATTTTTTTACATCTTCTGAATCGGAATGTCTGGGTATTAATACCCAAGAAGAGGCAAAAATTGTTGAGAAATACCTTCTAAACGTCAATTAACTTATGAAAAAGATAGTAGTTTTTGCAGGAGGTAGAGGTACTGATAGTCTTGTTCAAGGACTCATCAACAATACAGATGTTGAAATTACAATGTTAATTAATGCTTATGACGATGGTCTTTCAACGGGATTGGTCAGACGGATCATTGGAAATATGCTTGGACCCTCGGACCTAAGGAAAAATATTTCTAGATTCGCCTCTTTAAGTTCAAATTCTTCTGATAGGTCCCTTGCGAAAATACTAGAGTATAGGTTTGATCTTAATTGTACTAATGATGAAGGTATAGCGGTTTGTGATGACTTTATCAATTTAACTTTTAAATCAAAATATAACTCTTCACAGGAGATTAATGTTCACAGAGAAAATTTAACTTTCCTACAAACTTCTTGGTTATCTAAAGTAATAAAATTATTTATAGAATACGTATCAGAGAAAGATATAACTGAATTCCCTTTAGATTTTCAAGACATGAGCTTAGGAAATATTATTTTTTCAGGATCTTATTTGTTGAACAACAGAGATTTTAATCTTGCAACTGAAAGTCTTAGAGAAATTTCTAATATTTCTGCAAAAGTATTAAACATAACCCAGGGTGAAGCCTTAACCTTGGTAGCAATAAAGGAAAATGGAGAATTCTTGAACGATGAAGCATCAATAGTGTCTGAACAGTCAGATTCAAGGATAAAGAATTTATACCTTATTCCTGATAGCAAAAAAGAACAGATAGTAAGTAATTTTGAAGACTTGGATGAAGTGAATTTACAGGAGGAATATTTGAGTAAAGAGCATATCTCCCCCAAGCTAAACGAGCAAGCTGCTAAATGCTTAGAGGAAGCAGACCTTATAATTTATGGATCTGGAACCCAACACTCCTCTCTCTATCCAAGTTATATGACACAAGGTGTTTTTGATAAAATTAGCAGAAACTCAAAGGCCAGAAAAATTTATATTGGTAATGTGCAAAGAGATTTTGATTCAAATAATGAAACTCAAACAACTCTCTTCTCAAAGTTTTTAAGTTACTTAACTAGAGGAGATCTTGAAAAGATTGGAGATGTGGTTGATACAGTGCTTTTGCATAAGCCCAGAGAAAAAGAAATTGAAGATGTATTTTATGATTTCCAACCTAGTGAAATAAATAATCAGTTGGAAAGAAATATAAGTATTATTCAAAAAGATATTGAATTCGAAGGAGGCAAACATTCATTTACAAGAACAACAAGAGAGCTTCTGAATAGCTTTAATATTGAAGCAACAAATATCAATTATTCTACAAAATTAATATCAATAATCATTCCTTCTTTAAATGAAGAGAAATTTGTTTCTAAAACTCTACAAGATGTAATAAATTTTACCGAACGCAATATTGATTATCAGTACGAGATTATCTGTGTGGATGGTGGCTCAACAGATGATACTTATCAAATATTAAATCAACATAAAGATAAGATAACACTCTTAAATTCTACTCAATACGGCAAGGGGGCAGCCCTAAAGGAGGGGCTAAAGGCTAGCCATGGCGATATAGTTGTTTTTTACCCTTGTGATGATGAATATGAGGTCAATGATATATCTAGAGTAATAAACCCACTTGTTGATCAAGAGTTCTCTATGGTTATTGGAAGTAGGGCATACAACTCAGTAGATTTAAATAATCGATTAAAAAGAGTATATGATAAAAAAAGTTTTAATTTTTATCTTAGTAAATATGGCGGAATGTTACTTACAATTATTTATCTTCTAAGGTACAGAAGGCTTTTAGGAGATCCACTTTCTTCCTTCAAGGCTATTAACATAAGGGCTCTAGAAGGAATAAAAGGTTACTCAAATGGATTTGATTATGAGATAGAAATTCTTGCAAAACTATGCAAAAAGAAGGCGGTTATTTTAGAAGTACCTGTCACTTATGAAGCAAGATCAAAGAAAGAAGGAAAAAAGATGAACTTCTTCGAAGGTCTAAGATGTCTAACAAGGCTTTTATTGGTATCAATCAAGAAAAATTAATATTTTGCTAGTTTCTATAATAATTCCTGCTTACAACGAAGAATCAACTGTTAAAAGTCTGATTGAAGAGATTAGGAAATCAGAAATTCAGCCTGAAATAGAACTTGAAATTATTGTAGTTAACGATGGTTCTACAGACAATACTGCAGAAATTATTGAGTCCATCGATAATGTTTTTTTGTTAAATCAAAGCAATCAAGGTAAAGGAAAAGCAGTCCAAAATGGTATTAAGAAGTCCTCTGGAGACTTTATCCTTATACAAGATGCTGATTTAGAGTATTCGCCACATGACTATAAGAGTTTATTCGAACCTATATTGAGTAATGAAGCCGGCATTTCAGTTTATGGAAGACGGAAGAAGTCTATAAATGATTTTTCTCCCAAGATAATTTCTTGGATTAAGAAGCACCCGGACCAGCCCTTAACGTCTTGGGTGGCAAATATATTTTTGTCGATACTTGTATTTATTTTATATGGAAGATTCATATCAGATACGCTTACAGGTTATAAAGTCTATCCTAAATCTTTTTTTGACAATAATATAATTAATGCAAATGGATTCGAAGCCGATCATGAGATTACAGTGAAGTTATTTGAAAATAAGTTTGAAATAATTGAAGTACCTGTAGATTTCTTCCCTAGAACTGCAGAAGAAGGAAAGAAGATAGGAATTAGAGATTTTTTTGTAGCCATATATGTTTTCGTCAAATTCAGCTTCAATAACGAAATTATCAGATTTATTTTTGGTGGAGGTACAACGTTTTTAATTGATTTGACAATATACTCTATACTTACAAGATTGATAGGATTGGACTATTTCACATCAAGATCAATATCCATCATTTGTGCAATTCTTTATAATTTCATACTTTATAAGAACTTTGTGTTTCAATCTGATGCTGGTTGGGCTTTAGAAAAAATAAAATATCTTATAGTCGTATCTATAACAGCATTTACAAACCTTTCTATAATGTTTCTTCTAGTTACAACACTAGGCATCCATGATCTTTTTGCTTTGTTAGTTGGAACTATTTCAGTGGTTATTTTAAATTTCTTAGGTCATAAATTCTGGACTTTCAAAAAGTGAGATTTTTTTTTACTAGGTATAGTCTTTCCATGCCCTTAACTTTTATTGGCATAAATTTGCTAATTTTTCTTCATAAGCCATTTTCTATTGGACCTGACAGGGCCATTCATGATCCGGCTGTTAATCGAATCATAGATCCATCTTATCTTTTAGATGATTGGATTGTTGGTAGTATTGTAAATTCAAGTGTTCATTTTTTTTACGGCAAGTGGATATCCTTTTACGAATCTTTAGAAATCGAAAGATATCTTTGGGAAGACTTGACTTATTTTTTATTTTTGCAGGTCTTAATTTTTTCATTTATCAGGATCTCAAAATTCTTTAATACGAATTCTGCCTTCGTCTTTCTAATCTTTCTCCTCCATGCCTTGGCATTTATCGCAATTCCCCCTCAATTTGGTTATGGGCCTTATTTTCCTGTTGATACTGGCTTATCACCAAGATCGCTTTCAGTGCCTTTTACCTTTCTAGCTATAAGCATGCTATTCTATAAACGCTATTCCTTGGTTGCATTATTTGCAGGTTTAGCTACCTTGCTTCATCCTTCAAATGGTGTTTTATCTTTCATGCTTATTTTTTGTGTTTATATTGCATTAAATATTTTTTACAAATCAGAGCTCAATTCCAATAAATTTAAAGAAATATCTAAGTTTATTTTTGTCTACCTCTTTACAGGAGGGTTTTTTGCGTTGTATGTAGCCCTTAAAGGTTTGGGACCTTCGGAAATGAGTATTGATCAGTTTACTTGGAGTTGGATTTATTTAAGAGCTCCTTATTTAGATATCCTTTCCGAAGGATTAAGAACTTATGTGATTTGGTTAGGACACGTACTGATATATATTCTTTTCTTATATAATTTTTTCAAGGAAAGAAATAAAAGTAAGGGTGATTTGATTCTTCTGCTTATTGGTGGGTTTAGTATCCTTTTTTTCTTTTTATTCTATTTTTCATTTTACTTTTACCCTTCTAAAATTTTATTTTCATTGTATTCATTCAGGTTAATCTATTTATTCTTTTTTTCAGTGCACGCCATGGTGGCTTTATGGTTATTGAATGAGTTTTTTAAGCTATCCAAGTTATTTCTAGAGTTTAAAAATAAGTTTGTGACTTTTGTACCTTCTATAGTGGCATCTATATTTATTCTTATGACGATTTTATATATCTCTGATAGTAAGAACCTTGAGGAGTCTTTTGCTAAAATTGGAAAAGATAAAATTTCTTTAAACTCAACCTTAGATAAAAAACTTTACCATATGAATGACACTATCTTAATGCATCCCAAATTAGTCTATTCAGCTGAGTACTACATACCATCTTTCGTCTCTTTCAAAACCTTTGGGTACACGGAAGAGTCTATGAAAGAGTGGTTGCTTAGATTAAATTTACTTTGCAATAATTCAATAGCTGATCAATATTCAGATCAGCTAGATAAAGGAAAATTATTGATACCTAATATTGATTGGGAAGAGTGTTTTGATCCTATGTTAAGAGAAGATGTCTTTAAGATTATTCAAGAATATGACATTAAATTTCTTTTAGTTAGAAATACAGATAAAAGGTTTGAAGATAAAGAAATGATTGCAGAAGATAAAGACTTTAAACTCTTAAGAATGAAATAAAGCTATACATATAAGCTAATCTACCGAAGATACTGGCCTAGGTTTATGAAGATAAAGAACAACTATCAACTATATCAAACTTTATCTCACCTTTATCTGCCGTGGTAATTATTTCTATCGTATCTTTAGGGACATCTAATCTTTTTAAGTCATCACTAATTTGAAATAATTTATCATAAATTCTATCAGGTGGGGCATAGGTCCAATGATAAAAGCTATTAACCGCTCTTCTTGAATGAAGATAATCTTTTTTCTCATTATTATCTTTAAAAGGAAATGTTTTGGCTAAGGTTGATCTAGTAGAAACAAAGTAATTATGTGTTGCATACTTTAAGAGACTGCTCACCTCTTCTTTGTTTAATTTCCTATTTTTATTTAAAACATTGATTGCTGTACCAACTTCTATTAACGCTGACTCAATGTTAGTAGTTCTAATGAAGCCATCCTCAGGTAAAGTATTACCATTTTTTAGTCCTGACCAATATCTCCTAATATTTTGGTCATTTGATACGATGACACAACTAGAAGGTTTCTCATCTAAAAAATTGAAAGCAGTAATGTATTTTTGCCAGCTACTTTGTACTTCGTTTGATCTCAATATCCATGAATTTCCTAAAATAAATATAAGAGAAAAGCTAAGCACCGAACTAAGCATCACTATTTTTAAATTAAGATTTTTAATCTTAAGGTTAAACAACATTAAATTATTTTTTTGTATCAAATATATATACAAAGTTATACATATTAAAATCTCAAATTCTTTAGACCCATTTGTTAAGTGATAGCTTTGTATAGATTTCCCAAGAATTATGAAAGCTAGGGGTGCAAAAAAGGTACAGAGAATCAGTATACAAAGCTCATTCCACCTCTTTAAAAAGAAGGAAGAAAAAATTATGATAATTAAGATTAGAAGGAATTGTTTACTTCGTAAAAGAGAAATAAAATAATCTTGAATAAATAAGTTTGAGTTGTATATATCTTTCAAACCTAAAAACTCTCTATGACTACTCCCGTCAAGATTTCCATAAAAGTATATGATGGTAGGCAGAATCACTAAAAGAAAACTTAAAAGACTCAATGCAGGCTTTAAATAAGATTTCGATCTTATTATCAAAACAATTGAAACCAAAGACATTGGTGCAATTATCACTGCGGACCAAGGGTTGGTTAAAGCTAAAATTGCATGAGATAAACCAAATATTGAAAACGATAAATAACTTAAAACCCTTTTTTGTAATACAAAGAGATTAAATATAAAAATTGAGATAAGAAAAATATTGTCAAATAAAGGTCTTGGATATCTATCCCAAAATGGGGCAATATCTATACAAACAAATAAGACTAAGCTTATTACCATCATATTTAAGGTTCTGGATTTAGGATTTATTAGATTCTTAAATCCTACTAAGAGAATCAGAAAGTAAGAAATTTTATAGAGGATCAACATTATCCATGTATTCTGAAAACCAAATAAAGAAATAAATTGCCTTTCAATAACCAAAGGTAGGAAGGAGAAAGTTAGTCCTTGTTTAAGATATATATCCTCACTAGTCATTAATTGTAGATAGGAAAAATCAGTTACCATTCCAAGTGTAAGATAATTTGTCTCACCTCCTTGCAATAGAAAAATCGAGATATGTATGAAATAAAATAATAAGAGACCTAGTACTCCTAAAAGTATTGAGTAATTATCACTTATGTTTCTTTGAATCATTATTTACGAATTCGATTGAATCTAGAAATAGTTTGCTAAGTCTAACTTATCTTTTATCTAACCCTAAGGCAAAAACCTATAGACAATAAAGCTAAAATATAACACTAAATTTATGATACTAGAGATCTTGATTAGGTTATTATTTAATTTTTTATGTTAGCTTTATAGGCTTGTTAGTATTAGGGCAAGTACTATGCCTATAAGATATCCTGCTATCACCTCATAAATATCATGTCCTAACTTTGTTCGGATAAATTTATCTTTATTAGAAAGCTCTTCTAACAAAATGGCATGATTCTCAATTTTCTTTCTTAAATCTATAGAGTCGATAGTCACTATCAAACATAAAGCCATAGCTAAAGTAGCGGTAGGTGAGGTAAATCCTTCTGTCAGTCCTATAGTAAAAAAAGTTGTTGAAACAATGCAATTATGTGTACTTGGAAAATTACCTAGACCTATTTCAGAGAAAGCCAATTTTTTTAGCTTTATTGAATTGATAAGAAATTTTAGAGTTCCTGCAACAAGATATCCAACAATTGGAGCATACAAATATAGAAGAGGATTATTCATTTTTGATAGCCCTTTACGCTCAGAAAAACCAATATTTAATTTGATGTTTGATCATAAATCTAGCTTAAGTAAATTATTGAAGTAAATAAAATTAACCATATTGAAAAAAGAATTATAGTTATGTTATCTCCAAGTAACATTGAAGTCGGATCATCTCCTTGTTTATTAACCGAGACAAGTTGCAGATATCGCAATATGCTAAAAATAACAAATGGAGCAGTCCATAAAACACCGTTTCCGATCGAATTTAATGCATAGGTTGATGTGCTAAAAAGTAGATAAGACATAATAGTCACGCTAGCTAACAGAGTATTAACTTGATCTAGAAATTCTAAACTATAGCCTCTCAAAGACCTTCTTGTGACTGAGTTCTGTGTTGAAAGCTGCTCTAAATCACTTCTTCGCTTCCCGACTGCTATCATCAAAGCCAAAAGACCTGAACATAAGATAATCCATGGAGATAGTTCTATTTTCATTTCAATCGCACCGAAGAGAAGCCTGATTACAAAACCACTCGATAAAATTGCTAGCTCAAGGAGGGGAATATTTTTTAGACCCAAAGAATAAAGAATGTTTATAACTAAATATCCAAAAACTAAACACATACCTGTATATGTAATTTGGAAGTAATACACCGACAAGCAACTTATTGATAAAAGCAAGGCTAAATAAAAGGATGCCTCAGAAAAAGAAATATCTCCTGATGCTAATGGTCTTTTTATCTTCTCAGGGTGTTGCTTATCGTATTCCAAATCCATCATGTCATTAAAAATATAAATACAACTAGAAATTAAAATGAATATAAAAATATATTTCGTACTTACCAAAAATAATTCAAGACTAAATAGACCCGAAAAAATTAAGGGTGCAAGAACAAAAGAGCTTTTAAACCACTGCTTGGGTCTAATTAATTTAATAAATTTCATGACTAGCAATAAAGTTATTTATATTCCTGTAGGCAATTGCCATAACAGTTCCTTGAGGATTTTTAAGTAATGGAGTATTTATCAGGGAAGAATCATTGACATATAAACCGTTAGTATCAAAAACCTTACCATAAGAGTTAGCAATACAGTTTATATTTTCTCCCATTGTTACCCCTCCTAAGATATGAACAGAGGAGAGCTGAAAGCCTTTGATGTCTTTTATACTGTTTATAACAAGGTCAGATTTATTTTCTTTAGGATTATAAGAGAGATTATCTTTTACAGGAATCAAGGTTGTTGCATTTGTGCTTTTTATGAAGCTCATTGTTTGCAGAAAGCCCTCATATAATTTCTTTTTGTCAGACTTACTCAAATAATAGGTAAGTATAGGATCTTTGAATAAAGGAAGATTGTAAATTCTTCCAACACCTAGAGAAAATGTAGTATGGAAAACTTTCATTTTCTTCCAATTCTCAAAGATAAATTCTTTTATAAAAATATTCTTCTGGAAAGATGAAATTAAGAACTGCAACGAACTGGAAGCGTTTCCAATTATAAATTTGGGATAAAATTCAATATTTTGATCAGCAGCTATATCATCATTAATTTCCTGCAATTCTTCATCATAAGAAGCAATTACTTTGATCATAGGGTGAAATTTGAACCTTTTTAAATATTTCTTATTTTTATTTATGATTCTACTTTTAAGTAATAAGTTATTTGTAAAGACTGATCCGCAACAAATGAATAAACTTTCACAAGAGTAAAGAGTTTTTCTGTCTTTTGATTTAAGGAACCATTTCTTATCTTTATAGTAAATCTTATGTATCTCGTGTTCTAATTTTACTTTTCCATTTCTTTGGATGTAGTCTTTCAAAAGAGTTTCACTCATAGAATTTCTGTGACCATTTTCATTAAGAAATCTAGGTAAATAAGAATACTCATTGGAGGAATGACGGGCGCCTTCTTCAAATTTGCTCGAGAATAGTGTTTTTTCACTCGTTTGCTTGGTGGTTAGAGCTTCTACCTTTTTCACAAAAGGTTCTAAAGACTCTTTACTTAAATTTTTAGTACCATACTCATCACCCCATTTTTGGAGAAATTCTTCATCAGGCTCATGGTAAAGGCCGCTATTTATTTCACTCCCACCTCCGAAGCATGCGCCTGATGAATATGCAATCATGTCTAGTGAATAAGTAGAGTTAATACCACCTCTGTACCATTTTTTAATAAATTCTTCTCCTGGATGTTTTGTATTTGGAATGCTGTTATGGAGGCCTCTTTCTATTAGAAGAACCTCTCCTGGATATTTTTTTTCTAATTCTAATGCAGTAACAGCACCTGAAGGGCCGGAGCCTAATACAATAAATTTAAAATGACATTCTTTATCAGAGAGAGTCAAATCTCCTATATTTAAATCTGTAATTTCTTCTTCCCCATAATGATGCATCGATACTATTACAAAGAATATTTGATCAATTTTGTTTATAAAAAAAGTAAATAAAAATAGAAGTTTCTTTAATTTTGGAATCTTACTGAGGTCTAAGTTAGATAAAGGTTTAAAGAAAATAAGTACAGACAAGATATTTAAGATGAAAAGATATATATGAATTAGCGATTTAACTAGAAAATCTAATTGATCAATGTGCTTTTTACTTTTACAAACCAGTCTAGGACTCAGTTTTAGTTTGTTCTCTTTGATTATGAAGCTAATATAAGTATCAAAATAGATCTGCATATTTAAATAAAGTAAGGCACTAACCTTAGAATTCTTTGTCTCATGGCAGATTTGTGGCCGGAACCGCCTAGCTTCCCAGAGATAATTGCTTCCCTGTTTTCGCAATACCATTCATAAGACTCAATGAACATATCGTTATTCGAAAAAACTGGCCTAAAGTTTAATTTCTTCTTAGCATGGCTTATATCAAAGTACATGCTCCTCCCGTACATTAAAGCATGATAAGAACCTAAAGGTGATAGTCCGAGCTTACTTGTTATACTCATTCCTTTCTCAGTTAAACCCGAAGACACTGACTTTATTTTACTTCTACTTCCACTGTGCTTTATAAGGTTAGATATAACATCATACATTGTGCCAAAATTTTCAGCTCCAATGTTATAAGTCCCAGCTACCTCTGATTTACTTATCATAATGCAAGCATTAACCAAATCGGAGGCATGAATAAATTGATAGATATTTTTCCCTTCGTTTATAACTGGAATGTTGAGACCTTGGTGAACCCATTCAAAGAGTATTTGGAAAATACCCAATCTACCGCTTCCAAGTATGGTTCTAGGCCTGACAATACTACTTGTAAGACCTTTCTTGTTATATTGTTGGCAAAGAATCTCTCCTGCTAGTTTCGCTCTTCCGTAATCTTCAGCAGGTAAAGGTTTAGTTCTTTCATTGACAGGATTAGATAGAGGACAGCCATAAATTGCACTAGAAGAAGTATAAATAAAGTGTTTTATATTATTTTTTAGACTTGCTTCTAGAAGGTTCTTAGTCCCTCCTTCATTAACAGCCCAAAATAAGTCCCTATTTTTTGATATAGGTACCTGAGCTATGTTATTAAAAACAATCTCTACTCCTGCAACGGCTTTTTCAACTGCCAATTTATCTAATATATCACCTTGAATTACTTCTAAATTCTTATGTTTAAGGTTGGTGAGGTTGAGATCAAAAGATCTAACTGTCTTTCCTTCCATCAAAAGTTTTTTTATTAAGACTTCACCAAGAAAGCCCGCTCCTCCTGCAACCAAATACATTTTTCTAATTTATTTTATTAATCTTAATTTTTTTCAGAATGTTATTATATCAAGTAGATTATATAAATAATTACACTCTTATTCCCCCCAAGGTATCTTGAGTGAAAGGTCTTTTGAATGATAGAAAAATGTTTAAAAAAGAGAATAAAGTTAAATTAATTGCTGAAATAGGCGGTAACCATGAAGGGAACTTTGATTATGCGCTAGAGTTACTTCAGTTAGCTATTGAATCTGAAGTAGACTCTATTAAGTTTCAAATTTACTCAGGAGATACACTTGTCAACGAAAGGGTAGATAGAGATCGCAAGAAACATTTCGATAGATTCACTTTTACTTCAGATCAGTATAAAGAAATAGCATCCATCTGTTTAGAAAATCAAGTTGACTTCAGTGCATCTATTTGGAATGAGCCTCAACTTGAAGAGTTTGATGATTATTTATCCTTTTATAAGATTGGATCTGGAGACTTGACTGCCTTTCCTATTATTGAAAGCCATTGTAAGAGAGGGAAGCCCATCATACTCTCAACCGGATTGTCTACGCTTAAAGAAGTTCAAGAAACAGTAAATTTTATTTGTGAATGTAATCCTATATACCTTGAAGAAAGCATGTTGTGCATAATGCAATGCACTAGCTCTTATCCGACTCCTGACAAAGAATTGAACTTAGAAGTCATAAGGACTTATCTTGATCAATTTCATTACCCGATTGGCTATTCTTCACATTCTACAAATCCTTATGCATTAGATTACGCAATTGCTCTTGGAGCGAGAGTTTTGGAATTCCATTTTACTGATAGCAGAGAAGGGAAAGAATTTAGAGACCATAAAGTATCTCTAACTAAATCTGATGTATTAGATCTAAAGAAGAGGATTCCTTTTTTAATTGATAGCTTAGGGGATCATTCAAAGCAACCCACAGAATCAGAAATTACATCTGATCATATAAATTCTTTTCGACGAGCTGCTTATCCCAATAAACTCATTCCTAGGGGAACGGTTGTTTCTCAGGAGGATTTTGTATTTCTTCGCCCTCAAGAGGGTCTTCAAGCTAATAAGATATATAATGTAATTGGCAAAAAATCATTAAGAGATCTACAACCTATGGAGCCAATCTTGGAAGAAGATTTTGATTAACGAGTCTCCAAAATTCAATACTAATAAAAAAATACTTTCCTACATAAATAGTATTGAAGACAATCTAACAGAAGAAAGTGTAGATTTTTTCAGTACCAATTTTTGGCCTGTAATAAGATTACAACTAGCTTTCTCACTCATTCAAAAAAATCAGAAGATCCTAAATTCAAAAAAAAATGAGAAAAAACAATTATTATCAGGAGATAATTCTTTTCATCAAATTAAAGATAAAAATCAACTTTTTATCAGCCATGCTAATTACTTTGTTGAAATCGGAGGCAAAAAATACGATAGAGTTTTGGAGGGCATTAAACAAACTAGTGCATCGCCTATTATCTTCAATTTAGATGATTACACTTTCCGCTACGAAAATGATAGAGAACCTTTTAAAAATATTTCTAGAGAAGTTTTTTTAATTAAGGGCATGAGCTTTTTACTTGGTATATTTCTTAAGTATTTTTGGTTTAAAAAATTAAGAGTTTTGAAGAAAATTCAAATAGAAGCAGGAGCATTGGATAAACCTGTTATTAGTGAAATGGAAATATCTATAAGGATTTGTTATATATTTCTTCTTTCAAAGTATATAACTCACCTTCTTAAGCTCTTAAGGGTAGATCAAATATATCAAGCTATGTACTACGATAATTTTGGTCTGGCTTCTGGCCTAGCATCTCATAACCTCAGCTTGAAAAACCATTGCGTTCAGCACGGAGGTCAATCAGAAAATAACCCAGCTTTTGGTTCTTGGAAAGTCATGTCTGATAAAGGTTATGCTTTCTTACCTGATTACTTCCTTTGTTGGAATGAGGCTTCTTCAAGAAGTGTAGATTCTTGGTGTAAAAGAATGTCTAAGCATTAAAGTAAAGTGATTGGTTATAGTTGGATAGAACTCTGGAAGAAAAAGTTAAGTAAAAAATATAATTTATCATCAGAAGCTATAAATAATATTCCAAATATTCTTATCACGCTGCAGCCTTCCGTTGATTTCAAGAATAGTTTCGTTTTTGAATTTATTAAAACTTCAAAACTAGAAGTAAATTGGCTATTGAGAGTTCATCCGAGGCAAGAATCAGATATTTTTTTAGCCTCTATGGAAGAATATTTCATAGAAAATGAGAATATATATATCAAATCAAGTACAGAGCCCCTTCCTTTATTGATGATGAATTCTAAACTACATATTACTTTCTTTTCTTCATCTGTATATGAAGCAAAATACTGTGACCTAAAATCTGTGATAATAGATAAAAGGGGATTGGACTATTTCCCAGACCTATTAGAAAATGGGGACGCTGAATTAGCATTAGAATCTCAGAAGTTGAAAGAGATCATACAAAAAATACTTTAGAATGATAAAAAGCAACATCACGACTATTGCTGAAATAGCAAATGCCCATCAAGGTAAAGTTGAAGAAGCAATAGCTTTATTCAAAAGTGCTAAATTAGCAGGTGCGAAAGCAATAAAATTTCAGATTTATAATGCAGAAGAGTTATTGGTAGCTTCTCACAAGAGGTTTGACCATTTCAAAAAACAATCTTTTGACAAAAGTTCATGGAATCTGATTTTCAAAACTATAGATCGTAAGGATGTTGAGGTATATGCCGATGTTTTTGGTCCAAATTCTTTTGACTATGCAATCACACAATCTCTAGATGGCATAAAAATTCACTCCTCTGACCTTGGTAATCATGAGATACTTTCTAGGATTAAAGATTTTCAAGGAAAAGTTTTTATATCAGCTGGAGGAAGCACCGCCCCTGAACTTGTCAATTTTATAAATCCTGTCATCGAAGCTGCAAATGCCTATGAAATCATCTTAATGCATGGGTTTCAAACTTATCCAACACCTGTTAAGGACTCAAACCTTAATAAATTTAAATTTTTTAAAGAGTTATTTGGAGATCAAATTAGTTATGGGTACATGGATCATATTGATGCAGAATCTGAATTATCATATTACATTCCTTATTCTTTGTTATTCAACGGTGTAAGTTATATAGAAAAACACATCACACATAATAGAAATCACAAGGGAACAGACTATTTTTCTTCATTTGAACCACAAGAGTTTTCTTCTTTTCTTAATAATATAGAAGAAATTCAGTCATCTTATGGAACAGAAGACACCTTTTTTTCTGATGCTGAACTAACTTACAGGAAGCAGGCTAAAAAAGTTTATGTATGGTCTAAAGATCTTAGGGCAGGAAACACCATCACTGAATCAGATATAGTAATGAAAAGGGTCGAAACAGCAATTTCATCTCTTTTTTATGAAGACCTAATAGGCAAGGAGCTAGTACAAGATGTTTTCAATGAGCAGCAGGCCTCTAAAGTAAGTTTGAAGTCTTCTGTATTAGCAGTGGTAGTTGTTAGGACAGATTCATCAAGGCTACCTGGTAAAGCCTTGAAGGAAATAGCAGGAGAAGAATCAATAATCCATCTGCTTAAAAGGTTAGAGATAAGTAGAAACCGTGATTTGATAGACAAAATTGTGGTTTGTACCTCTATATCCTCTTCCGATGATGAACTGGCCATATTGATCTCTAATCTTGGATATAAAGTGTACAGAGGTCCCGAAGAGAACGTTCTCAATAGAATGATGCTAGGTATAAATGATAACCCTGATCACGATATTATCTTAAGAATTACAGGTGATGACATTCTAATTGATCCAGATTATCTAGAAAAAACCATAGAGAATTTTAAACTGAATAATTCTGACTATACAGATGCTAAAAACCTCCCTAGTGGTACAGAAGTTGAGATCTTTAGTAAAAAAGTCCTCGAGTTTATTCATGATAATGCAGTAGATACCTCTGGTTCTGAATATTTGACGAATTACTTCAAAGATGTTCAAGAACACTTCGTAGCTTCTTCCCTGGATGTTGAAGATGATTTTTCTAAAATTAGACTTACGCTAGATACCCAAGAAGACTACCAAGTCATATCTGATCTAATAACTCATCTAGCAAACAAGGGTAAAAAATATGATTACGACTTAAATGACATCAAAGCTTTCTTTAAGAATAACCCTGAGGAGATCAAAATAAATTCTAAGGTTGAACAACGTGCAATTCCAGAACGTTACAACACCTCTATAAACTGGAAAGAATATAGTAATGACCCTTTGATAACTGTTTATATAACTTGTTTTAATTATCAAGATTATGTCCAAAAAGCGATAGATTCTGTCTTATCTCAAAATCTAAGTGACTTCGAGCTTATAATAATAGATGACGGGTCAACCGATGATTCTCGAGAAAAGATTAATAAATATAAATCGCACCCTAAGGTAAGGATTCTTTTCCAAGAAAATCTAGGTTTAAATAAAACCAATAACGTTGCAATTGGATTAGCAAAAGGGAAGTTTGTAATGAGATTGGATGCTGACGATTTTCTTGATAAGAATGCGCTACATCTGATGTCTAAAAAACTACTCGAAGATGAAGACCTTGCTCTAGTTTTTCCTGATTATTTTTTAGTAGATCCTAAAGGTGAAGTTTTTGGACAAGAGAGAAGACATGATTTTGAAGATGTTGAGATGATGGATCAGCCAGCTCACGGTGCTTGCACAATGTTTAGAAAAAGTGTTTTAGAAAAAGTTGGTAATTACTCAGAAGAATACGATTGTCAGGATGGATATGAAATTTGGACAAAAATAGCTGAAAACTTCAAAGTCTCAAATATCAGTTTGCCCCTTTTTTATTATAGACAGCACCTCAATAGTTTGTCCAAAAACGAAGAAAAAATTCTTTCAACTCGCTCTAGGATCCTTTCATCTAACTCAGAAATATCAGATAAATGTAACATTCTTGCAATTATTCCAATTAGAGATGACGGGCAAGATTTAGCTTTAGAGCCTTTCCATACTTCTAATCTTCTAAATCTAGTTATTGAAAAGTTAAAAGGATCAAAACGAATTAAAGATATATTAATTTCTTCAAATAATCACAATGTCCGAGATTTTTGTTTAAAGAATGGATATAACTTTCACTTGAGAAGCGATATTTTATCAGAGTGGAATTCTCCCATAGAGGATACGGTAGATAATATATTAGATTCTTATGATGACATTAGCTCAATTGAATATATTTCAATTATTAATTATGAATATCCATTTATGGATATTAGAAATATTGAAAACTCTATAGACGTTCTCAATATATATAAAGCAAATTCATCGATGAGCGTAATTCCTTCTGAATCAAACTACTTCAATCATGATGGAACAGGACTTGTTCCTTTGTTTAGTAATAAAATGCTAAGACTAGAGAGAGATAAACTCTATGAAGAAACTGGCGGTATTCATACAGTAGACTTTGAATGGTATAAAAAACATAGAAAATTACATTCAAAAAAGGTATCTCATATAATAATTGATAAGAAGTCATCTAGAAAAGTAAACAATTTAGAAGACTTGAAGATGTTTAACTATATTTTTGGTGCAGAGTAAATATGTCATTACAGACACTTTTCGAGTTGAATATACTCCAATCATTCTTTGTTGTTAGCTTCATTTTCTTTCTAGTAAGAAATAAAATAGATTTTCTTCTTCTTTTCTTTCTCTCAACTACTCTATATTGCTGGCAAATTATTTATGGGAGAATCTGGGTGCCTCCTTATAGTTTCGATGCTTCTGATGAATCTCAAATAATAGTACTTATTATTCTGATTATCCTCTTTTCTTTCACAATCTTTAATGACTTACTGCTAAAAGGCAAGAAAGAGCTTCAATATGACAAGAATGATGAAGGAGATGCGGTTGTTTTCTTTTTAGTTCTTACAGCTCTTTCTTATATATCATGCTTGGTAGCATTAATTAATATCGGACCAAATTTGTTAGACATTTCAAAGAAGTCCTTTGTAGCTCAGAGCGGTTTGCCTTTCTTCTTCTTTATTTATTATCCTGCTGCAATGGCGTGTCTTTTCTTTGTCACTAGTCAGCGCTACAAGTATGCATTTTATTCATCTATCCCCATACTTTTTTATGTATTTGTTGGGTTTAGAGCAGCAGCGGTTGTTACTTTCATTACAGGGTTTTTTATTTTTTATTACAATCAAAGGATTTTTAATCTAAAGCTCTATAAGCCTTTATTGGTAGTTTCTTCTGTGTTTGCTTTTTTTGTTATTTACAAG
>MDTB01127581.1_pt1 | contig 21658 bp, 12 predicted proteins | sample 811161 | NCBI WGS metagenome assembly MDTB01 (sample SAMN05326650, study PRJNA326480) | marine metagenome | isolation source: seawater | place: Mediterranean Sea | collected 2009 | reverse complement strand
CACCGATGAGTGATTTAAGTGGTGTTGGAAGATTCTTCATACATATGACTGCTGATACTATGAGTAATGAAGACGTATCAACTAGTATGTTGAATGCTTACAAAGAAATAGATGCTAGCTACATCACAATAGAGGGATTAGCTACTCAAACAAATAAAACTAACATTAGTTTATATAACATTCTGGGGAGAAAAGTATTATCTACTACTCTAAACAATAACATGGGTACACAGACCATCTCAACAGCTGGATTGTCTGCTGGAATTTACGTGATTGAATTAGAGTCAGGAACTGATAGATTGACTAAGAAACTTATAATAAGATAACTTTATTTTATATACTTAATATTTATTTTTATATTTATAGTATAGATTTTTAGAATGGATATTGTTAAGTGGATTAAAAAAAATAACTTTAAGCAAATCGATGATGATTTATCGGTTCAAATAGACAAGTTAGGATTCTTACAATCTGAAAAAGAAAAATTTAAAAATAAAATTAAAGTTTACAAGGCAGCTCTAAAAGCTTTAAATAAAGATCTTCAAATCGTTAACTCAGAAATTTCAAAAACAAATAAAAAGGCATTAAAGTCATTAAAAGTAGCACCTGTTATTTCAATTGGATTTGATAAAAGATCTTCAACCTATATTTGTATAGTCAAATACAAAAAAGCTACAAAATCATTTTATTTAGGAAATGAGTATAAACTAAAATCAAGACTACAACAGTTTTATTTAGATGATTTAAATGCTAAGAAAATGGACCATGTTAAGGATGAAGTAAAAATGATTGTTTCTAATGTGATTTCAGACTTTATAAACACTAGAACCAAAAATATATTTACAGAATCACCTAAGTTAGACTTCACAAACATATTAGATAAATACTACGAAAGTAATCTGTGGGAACACTGGAGAAATATTTAATTATAAATATATAATTATTTATACTATATATATTTTATATAATAAAGTATAGATTTTATTCATTCATTAAATTCTCTATTTCTTCAACTTCTATAGGAATATCTTTCATTAAATTAGTCGGTTCTCCACTCTTTTGTATTACTACATCATCTTCCAGTCTTACACCAAACCCTTCATCAGGTAAATATATTCCTGGCTCTACAGTAAATACCATGTTTTCAGTCATTGGTTCATTTATTAGTCCATAATCATGTGTATCTAGCCCCATATGATGTGATGTTCCATGCATAAAGTATTTTTTATATGCTGGTTTCTCCTTTGATTCGTTTTGAATATCAGATTTATCTAGCAGACCTAAGCTAAGAAGCTCTGATGTCATCAGTTTTCCAACCTCAACATGATATTCCTTCCATTCCGCACCAGGGATTAGCATTTTTGTAGCTTCATTTTTAACTCTTAATACAGCATTATATATATCTTTTTGCCTTTTGAGTATCGACCAGAGACAGGAATTGTTCGAGTCATATCACTAGAATAATTTGCATATTCGGCTCCAACATCCATTAGTATTAGCTCTCCGTCCTTACATTGTTTGTTATTCTCGATATAGTGAAGAATATTTGCATTGTTTCCAGAAGCAATAATAGGTGTATATGCAAACTTCTTTGATCTAAGTCTTAAAAATTCATGTATAAATTCCGCTTCAATTTCATACTCCCAAACACCATCTGCAACAAAATTCAAAACTCTTCTAAAACCTTTATTTGTTATATCACAAGCCTTTTGAATTAGCTCTAATTCGATAGGGTCTTTTATTGATCTAAGATGCTGAAGAATTGGATTACTTCTTTCTTTTAATTTATTTGGATATTTACCTTCAAGCCATTTGTTAAACCTTTCTTCTCTAGTCTCCATTTCAATTTTAGCTCTGTAATGTTCATTATGATTAAAGTAAATAGTTTCACATTCATTCATTACTTTATCAATAATATTTTCTATTTCATCTAACCAAAAGACAGATTTAATTCCACTGGTTTCAAAAGCTTCTTTTTTATTAAGTTTGGGGCCTTCCCACACAGCTATATGTTTATCAGTTTTCTTTAAAAATAGTACTTCACGCATGTTTGGGTCAACCGCATCTGTAGAAAGCATCAGTACGCTTTCTTCTTGGTCCACACCACTTAAATAGTAAATATCACGGTGTTGTTCAAATGGAAGAGTTGAGTCTGCACTTACTGGATATATATCATTAGAATTAAAGAAAGCAATGCTATTGGGCTTCATTCTACTCAAAAAGTTTTTTCTGTTTTTGATAAATAATTTTGAATCTATTTTTTGATACTTCATTGAATTGGCTTTAATTCTGTTTATCCAAAGATAGTATTAACTCATTTAAAGTATTAATTTTTTGTCTAAGAATCTAATGCTGCTTATTTTTGTGTTACAATTAAAAATGATGAAGAATTTCTTATTAACATCCATTGGAAAGAAAGTAGCAATGGCTATTTCTGCAATTTTTTTGATGATTTTTTTGCTTCAACATTTTATCATTAATATTACTTCAGTTTTTAGTGAAGACATCTTCAATATGCTCTCACATTTTATGGGAACAAACTTTTTAGTACAATTTATATTGCAGCCAATATTAATTTTTGGAGTCATTTTTCACTTTGTTATGGGCTTCTATTTAGAAATCCAAAATCGAAGAGCTACTAAATATGAGTATGAAAAAGTTAGAGGTGGTGCTAACTCTACTTGGATGAGTAGAAATATGATTTGGAGTGGATTAGTAATACTATCTTTTCTTATCCTTCACTTTATAGATTTTTGGATACCAGAAATGAATTATAAGTATGTAGAATTTTTACCAGATGATCCAAATAGATACCATCATGAGCTTGTTGAAAAATTTCAAGATCCTTATAAGGTAATTTTCTATTGTATTTCATTTGTATTATTATCCCTTCATTTACTTCACGGGTTTTCATCATCCCTAAAATCTATGGGTGCCAATAAATCATACGCATCCTCAGTCAAAACCCTCAGTTATGCATATTCGATTGGTATACCTCTTGGTTTTTGCTTTATAGCTATCTTTCATTATTTAACACATTAATTATATTTTATTGAAAAAATGTGTTACAAATGTGTTACACTTTAATCATATGTTATATACATTTAATTCAATATTATAGTGTTACAATGCGTGTTACAAATTATTTCAATTTTTTTATTATAAAATTCAATTATTTATTATTTTTGTTTAAAATTTAGAAATGTCAAAAAAGAAGTTAACATTTTCATTAAATTACCGAAGACCAAAATCCGAATACAAAAGTTCAGACGAATTGATGATATGCATTCGATACTACCATAAATGCGACGAAACTCAGAAAACTAAGATAATTAAGAAGAGTACTGGTGTTAAGTGTAGGCTTTCAGATTGGAATTCAGATTGGCATAAATCATCTAATAGAAGCCCTATTAAGGATTCAGATCCAAACTATAAAAAGAAAAATAAGTTACTCAAAGAAAAGGTTAAATCTTTTGATATTAAAGAGCTTTACAGTAATATTAAGAATGATAAATTTTCTGAATACCTAGATTCTAAGTTACCACAAGGAGATCTAGATAAAAAATGGACTTTCCATAAAAACTCTATTAATTTAGTAAGCCCAGCCAATAAAAGAAATATTGATGTAATAGTGGTCGGTACTGGCCTTGCTGGTGGCTCTGCATGTGCTACCCTGGCTGAATTAGGTTATAATGTTAAAGCATTTTGTTTTCAAGACTCCCCAAGAAGAGCCCACTCAATTGCTGCTCAAGGTGGTATAAATGCTGCTAAAAATTACCAAGGAGATGGCGACTCCATTTACAGATTATTTTATGATACGGTGAAAGGAGGTGACTATCGATCACGTGAAGAAAATGTATACCGACTGGCTGAGGTATCAGCAAACATAATCGACCAATGTGTTGCTCAAGGAGTTCCCTTTGCAAGAGACTATGGAGGCCTCTTAGACAATCGATCATTTGGTGGTGTACTGGTTTCTAGAACATTTTATGCAAAAGGCCAAACTGGTCAACAATTATTACTAGGTGCCTATTCTGCTATGAATAGACAAATAGCTCGTGGAAAAATTAAAATGTTCAACAGACATGAAATGTTGGATGTAGTGATTGTAGATGGTAAAGCGAGAGGAATTATTACAAGAAATCTTGTAAAAGGGGAAATAGAAAGACATTCAGCACATGCAGTTGTACTAGCAACTGGAGGTTATGGAAATGTTTTTTATTTATCTACAAATGCAATGGGAAGTAATGTAACAGCTGCATGGAAAGCCCACAAAAGAGGTGCTTATTTTGCAAATCCTTGTTTTACTCAAATTCATCCAACATGTATTCCTGTTTCTGGAGACCATCAATCTAAATTAACTTTAATGTCAGAGTCACTCAGAAACGACGGACGAATATGGGTCCCTAAAAATATGGAAGATGCAGATAAAATCAGAAAAGGTACTCTAAAACCAACGGAGATTGTAGAAGAAAATAGAGATTACTTTCTTGAGAGAAGGTATCCCGCATTTGGAAATTTAGTACCAAGGGATGTTGCGTCCAGAGCTGCAAAAGAAAGATGTGATGCTGGTTTTGGGGTTAACAAAACTGGTGAAGCTGTATACTTAGATTTCGCATCTTCTATATGCCGATATGGAAAAGAGCAAGCCCTTGTAAATGGTGAAGATGAAAACAATGAAGAAATTATTGAAAAACTCGGAAAGGAAATAATCAAAAAGAAGTATGGAAATTTATTCCAGATGTACGAAAAAATAGTTGATCAAAATCCTTATGAAACGCCAATGATGATTTACCCAGCAGTTCATTATACAATGGGGGGTATTTGGGTTGATTATAATTTAATGACTACAATTCCTGGATTATATGCTATTGGGGAGGCAAATTTTTCAGACCATGGAGCTAATAGGTTGGGAGCTTCCGCTTTAATGCAAGGTCTGGCGGATGGATACTTTGTCTTACCTTACACAATCGGAGATTACCTTTCAGATGAAATATCAACTGGACCAATTGCAAACGACACTGAGGAATTTATCATTGCTGAAAATGAAGCAAGAGAAAAGCTAAATATTCTTATAAACAACAAAGGTTCAAAATCAGTTGACTATTTCCATAAAAAACTAGGCAAAATAATGTGGAATAAGTGTGGCATGGCTAGAAATAAAAAAGATCTAGAATCTGCAATCTCTGAAATTTCCGATCTCAGAAAGGAGTTTTGGAAAGAAGTTAAAGTACCTGGTGATCAAGATGAGTTTAATGAAGAATTAGCAAAAGCGGGTAGAGTTGCAGATTTCTTAGAGCTCGGTGAGCTATTTGCTAAAGATGCGCTTGAAAGAGAGGAATCATGTGGTGGTCATTTTAGAGAAGAGTATCAAACAAAAGAAGGTGAAGCAACAAGAAAAAAAGAATACCAGTTTGTCTCCGCATGGGAGTATGTGGGTGAGCCTAAAAACTCAATACTTCATAAAGAAAAGCTTGAATATAAAAATATTGAGGTTAAGGAAAGAAGTTACAAATAATAAAAAATGAAACTGACATTAAAAATTTGGCGTCAAAAAAACTTTGAGACTAAGGGTCAAATAGTCAATTATGAAATTGATAACATCTCACCTGACATGTCATTTCTTGAAATGTTAGATGTTTTGAATGCAGAATTGATTTTAAGGGATGAAGACCCTGTATCATTTGATCATGATTGTCGAGAAGGTATTTGTGGTTCATGTTCTTTATTTATAAATGGTCAAGCTCACGGACCTGACAGACGAATAACTACTTGTCAGCTTCATATGAGAAAGTTCAAAGATGGTGATACCATTTATATTGAACCCTTTAGGGCAAAAGCATTTCCAGTGATAAAAGATTTAGTGGTCGATAGAAGTGCGTTTGATAGAATACAACAGTCTGGCGGATATATTTCTATTAATACCTCAGGAAATACTCAAGATGCAAATTCAATTCCAATAAATAAAGATAATGCAGATGATGCTTTTGATGCAGCCACATGCATTGGTTGTGGCGCCTGTGTTGCTACTTGTAAAAACTCATCGGCTATGTTGTTTGTTGGGGCAAAGGTTTCTCAATATTCTTTGCTACCTCAAGGCCAAACAGAAGCTTCAAGAAGAGTTATCAATATGGTTAATCAAATGGATCTAGAAGGGTTTGGAAATTGCTCAAATACTGGCGCGTGTGAGGTAGAATGCCCAAAAGGGATATCCCTTGATAATATTGCAAGAATGAACAGGGAGCTTATGAAAGCATCAATAAAAAAGTAATTATTGTAGTATAAACTCTTGAACTAAATCCCATCCTGCTCTAACATCAACTTCATCGGGATAATAAACTACTCTTTCAGGAAATATTTTATTCAAAAAATTCCCTGAATCAAACTTTTTATTTTGATTTTTATCAAAGGTTATTCTTATGAAATATTTTCCAGGGTCAATATTGTTAAAGTCAATTGATGAGGAATTTATTGAATAAGTGTCATATTTTACTTGCCCTCTAGAATTAACCAACTCTATAATTATTGGAAATACTGCATTTCTGAGATTTAAGTTTAAATTTCCGTAATCATTATAAGTTCGGGTTCTTGCCTTAAAAAATAAACTATCATTTATATTTTCATAAAAGTCTGTTAAAGCACCCGGCATAAGTTCAATTCTATATTCCTGTTCCTCCTCCTTTTCAAAAATAAAACTATATTGGTTTGCTAATGAATCAAGTTTGATTTCAAAATCAATATTTAATGAGTCTTTATCAAAAACCTTAATTTTTTCTTTGTTAATTTTTTCGAATGGTAAATTTGCTTCAATTATAAAATTATCCTCAAATTTTAAGGTTTTATTTTGTTCAGATTTAATTATTAATGAGTCATTTTCTTTATCCCTTAATTTTATTTTTAGAGTATCAGAAAATTTTTTATTATAAACATTAAATAGTATTGAATCTAATTTTTTGTCTGTTTTTAGCCAATAAATTAAACTGTCTGAATCATGAAGTCTTGTAATTTTTCCATAGTAATTTAGACTATCATCATTAATAATTTTGATTTTAAAATTTTCAAACTCACCTTCATATCCAAACTTAAAAGACCTATTTGTTTTTTGTTTTGGCTTACCTAATTTAAAGGGTGGTGTTTCCTTAAAAACTTTTAAATCTATAATACTATCGGCAGGTAATTCAATAAACTCCTTTGTAAAGCCTATTTTATCTAATTTGCTTTGAAAAATATAATCTTTGTTTTCTTCTTCTAACGCTATAACAAGATATTTCCCCTTTTTTATATTTTGTACTATATATTTATTAGTTGAATCAATAACTTTGGCTACGTGTTTTGGTTTTTGTTTGTAGATAATTGAGTCTGTGAATAATGAATCAATTTCATATAATAAAACATTAATATTTTCGCTAATTTCTTTACTGAAGGCATCATATACAGATCCTTTAATAAATAACGAATCAATATAATTCCCGGTTGAAAAGACATAACGATAGTTACTCAGGGGATTTTTCTCATTATTATCTTGTATACTTTCACCAAAGTGAAAACTGTATGTTGTATTTTCTCTGAGTGAATCAAGTTCTGATATTTTTAATATTTTACTAGCTGAACCCATCGGTAAAATGTAAGGCATCGGGTCAATTGGAGGAGATATTATCAGTTCTTTCTGTGTATTATTTAACTTGATATATTCATCAAAAATTATTTCAATATTTTCAGAATTAAAATTTGACGAGAAATTTTCAGGAATTGATTTCAATACAACAGGAGGATCAGTGTCAATTTCTCCGCCGGTTGGTGTACCCCTATTTGCACATCCTGAGATTATTAATACGATAATCAACAAATATTTATTTACACCCATAATTTATACTTCATTACAAAGAAACACATAATTTTAAAAAAAGCATTCCTTTGTTAAATGCGTTTTATATTTTTGTAGTATGACTTCTAACCAAGAAACCTTTAAAAAAATCATTTCACATGCAAAAAAGTATGGTTTTATTTTTCAAAGTAGTGAAATATATGATGGATTAAGTGCTGTTTATGATTACGGTCCCAATGGTGTCGAATTAAAAAATAATATTAAGAGTTATTGGTGGACATCTGTGGTTCAAATGAATGAAAATATAGTTGGTTTTGATGCATCCGTTCTTATGCACCCAAAGATATGGAAAGCTTCAGGCCATGTAGATGCTTTTAATGACCCTTTGATTGACAATAAAGATTCTAAATTAAGATACCGGGCTGATGTTTTAATTGAAGATTATGTTAGAAAAATTGAATTAAAAATTAATAAGGAAATTATTAAATCTAAAAAAAGATTTGGTGACTCTTTTGATGAGAAACAGTTCCGAAAAACTAATTCTCGTGTATTAGATTATGAAAGAAAAATTAAAGAGATAAACACAGAAATGAAAAAATGTTTTGACGATGATGATTTGGTTTCATTGAAGAAGTTAATTGACGATCTAGGAATTGTTGACCCTGTTTCAGGATCAAAAAAGTGGACTGAAATAAAACAGTTTAATCTTATGTTTTCCACTAGTATTGGTGCAAGTATAGATTCTTCTTCAGAAATATTTCTTAGACCTGAAACTGCTCAAGGAATTTTTGTTAATTTTCTGAATGTCCAGAAAAGCTCTAGGAAAAAAATTCCCTTTGGCATCGCTCAAATTGGTAAAGCCTTTAGAAATGAGATTGTTGCCAGACAATTTGTCTTTAGAATGAGGGAATTTGAACAAATGGAAATGCAATTCTTTGTTAAACCGGGCACTCAATCTCAATGGTATAATCAATGGAAAGACACTAGAATGAAGTGGCATCAGGCCCTAGGTTTGGGTGAAGAAAATTACAGGTTTCATGATCATGATAAATTAGCCCATTACGCTGATGCTGCTTGTGATATAGAGTTTAATTTTCCTTTCGGATTCAAAGAGCTGGAAGGTATTCACTCGAGAACTGATTTTGATTTATCTCAACATGAGAAATATTCTGGAAAGAAAATTAAATATTTTGATCCTGAAATTAATGAAAGTTATACTCCATATGTTGTTGAAACCTCTATTGGACTTGACAGAATGTTTCTTGCTATTTTATCTAGTTCATATACTGAAGAGCGAATAGATGAACAAAATTCAAGATTAGTACTCAAAATTCCTGATTTTTTAGCACCCTATAAACTAGCAATCCTTCCTCTAGTAAAAAAAGATGGTTTGCCTGAGTATGCCAATAGAATTTTTAATGATTTAAAAATTCATTACAATATTTCCTACGACGAAAAAGACGCAATTGGAAGAAGGTATAGACGTCAGGATGCAATTGGAACTCCTCTCTGTATAACCGTTGATCATGACTCATTAAAAGATGATAAAGTAACAGTTAGATTTCGAGATTCCATGCAACAAATTAGAATTGATATATCTCAATTAAAAAAGGAAATTGATGATAGACTGAGCCTTTCAAATTGGCTAGATTAAATCTATAGCTTAGATATTTTATTTATTTATTTAAATAAGTTAAATTGCGAAACTTTTGATACAATATTAATTTTCCAGATGAAAAAAAATTTCAGCTTACTTTTTACATTAATTTCTTTCCTTTTTTTTAACCTTGAAGGTTTTTCTCAGCTAAAATATAATTCTCCACAACCAAAACCTGATTCCTTTAAGGTTAATAAAGTATCAAATCTTAATTATAAATATGTACCTAGTTTCAAGGAGCAAATTCAAAATGGAACTTTTATACCTGCTAATCCCAGTGATTATAAAAACCAGGGCCCACAGAAAAAAATATTTACCAATACAAAAGTAGTCCCAGGAAAGGGTCTTCCTAAAGGAAATGACCCATTAGTTGACTTTACTTTTAATAATGTAAAAAAACAAACAAGGGATCCGTTGTTAACTTTTCAAACAACTGCAAATACTGCCACACCAGGGGATCCAACTGGCGAGATTGGAAGAGATTTTTATTTAGCATCTTGGAACTCCGCATTTCGATTTTTTAATCTGGATGGTACACCCGTAATTCCTGCGGCCAACCTAATCTCTTTATTTAGTGAAAATTTAGGAGATCCAATAGTTATGTATGATAGTGAGGTTGATAGATATATAATATCTTCAATGGGAAATTCAGCCTTAAATTTTGCAATTTCAGAAACCAACGATCCTGTAAATGATGGATGGCATACTTACCAAGCTTCCAACGAAACTTTTCCAGCAGGAGACACTTCATTCCCTGATTATCCTAAATATTCAATTTGGTCTGATGGTTATTATTGTACTATTAATAATGCAGGTGGTAATAATTTATATGTTCTTGAAAGAGAAAAAATTATTAACGGAGATCCAACTGCTTCAATACAAGCTTTTGCAACTCCTTCAATGGCAACATTTGGTTTCTCTTCAGCTCAAATCTTAGACATCGCTGATGACAATCATCCTGCCGAGGGAAATGCAACTTTAATTTACTTACAGGATGATTCATGGGGAGGTGTTTCTAACGATCACATAAAGTTATGGGATGTTAATATTGACTGGGATACTCCTTCGAATTCTTCAATATCCAACCCAACAGAAATTGAAACAACTCCTTTTAACAGTGTATTACCTGGTGGTTTTAGTAATCTACAACAACCAAATGGAGTTTCTATTGATGCGGTTCAAGCTACTATAATGAACCAAGCACAGTTTAGAAAGTTTCCAACTCACAACTCAGCTGTATTTAATTTTGTAGTTGATACTGACGGATCATCTCAAGTATTAGCTGGTATAAGATGGTATGAGTTAAGGCAAGATGCAGATGGTCAACCCTGGACGATTTTTCAGGAGGGAACCTACCTTGCTCCTGATGGGCGCCATGCTTTCATGGGTAGCATGTCAATTGATTTGCAAGGTAATATTGGAATGGGATATTCCTCTGTTAGCACTTCAGAATCAGTTTCGTTGAGATATACCGGAAGATATGCTGCAGATCCTTTAGGTGAAATGACATTAGAAGAGGGCTTAATCACTCAGGGCAATGGAAATAGTAATGCTAATAGATATTCTGATTATGCACAAATTAGTGTAGATCCAAACAATGATAAACAGTTTTGGTTTGTAGGTGAATATTTTTCACCTGCTAGAAGTCATATGGTAGGTGCTTTCCAAATTGCTGCCGATGCTGCTTTTGACGCGGGTATAATTAGTATAGATACACCTGTGTCAGGGACATTGTCTGACAATGAGAGTGTAACGATAACAATATTTAATTATGGAGAAAATGATATCTCAAATTTTGAAGTGTCATTTCAATTTGACGGTGGAGATGTTACAACCGAAACGTTCCCCGGTACAATTGCAACTGGAGAGACAGCTCAATATACTTTTTCAGCAACTGTTAATATGTCAACGGTTGGTACAATATACTCTTTAACTGCTTTCACAGATTTAGCCGAGGATGAAAATAGTGATAATGACTCTGTAACCGAAAATATAGTTCATCTTAATCCAAATGATTTAGGTGTTTCTGAAATTACATCTCCTTCATCTGGAGAATTACTTTCTGATTCAGAATCCGTAACTGTAACTATAGTTAATTATGGTGGAGAAACCCAATATGATTTTGAGGTTAACTATGAATTTAACGGAGAGATTGTAACCGAAATTGTTCCCGGGCCGCTGGAGGGAAATAGTTCAATGACCTATACTTTTGATCAAACCCTTGATGCTTCTCAATTTGGACCATATTTAATTTCTTCCTATACTTCATTGGATGGTGATGCAGATCCAACCAATGATTTAACTGAGATAGAATTCAATAATATTAATTGTGCTCCCTCTGCGGATTGTAGCCTAGATGATGGATTACAATTATTCCAATTAGGTGATATTAATAATGAATCTGGGTGTGAAGGATATGGTGACTTTACCGACCAATCAACTGATTTGTTTCCCGGGGAAACTTATGATATTACCATGACAACTGGTTATGGTAATCAGTTTGTTAGAATTTGGATTGATTATAATGATGATTTTAATTTTACATTGGATGAGCTGATACTTGACAATTACGAAATCGCCGATGGTCAAAATAATGGTTCATGGACTGAAACGACGCAGATTACGATACCATCAAGTGCTCCAATTGGTCAGCACCTAATGAGGGCAAAAACAAATTGGAGTGTTGCTGTCCCTGACGATGCTTGTGAAGCAACAATGTGGGGAGAAACAGAGGATTACATGGTTAATATTGTTCCTGCAGCTTCCTTTGATATTGGAGTCACTGACATAATTAGCCCTACTACTTCTACACTTTCAAATAATCAAACAATAACAATTCAGATCTCTAATTTTGGTGAAAATGAAGTGAGTAATTTTGATGTATCATATTCCTTGAACGGAGGCGATCTGGTAACCGAAATATTTCAGTTAACTATATATTCAGGTGAAGTTGTTGACTTCAGTTTTACAACAACAGCTGATATGTCCATTGTAAATGAATATTATGCAATTTTTGCTTCAGTATCATTGGACGGAGATGAAAATGCTGAAAATGATTCTTTTCTTATTGATGTGCAAAATCTTCCTGCCATAGATGTCGGTGTAACAGAAATATTCTCACCACTTTCTGGTTCTGGATTAACTTCATCTGAATCGGTTGGGATAATAATAACAAATTTTGGAGGTACTGCAATTTCTAATTTTGAAGTATCATTTTCTATAAATGGTGAAGTTTTTACAGAAGTCGTAGAGGGCCCAATTGAAATTAATTCATCGATTGAATATATTTTTGAGCAGGGTGCAGATTTATCAGCAATTGGATCATATGAAATTTCTTCATTCACGTCTGCTGACGGAGATTTTGATGAGTCGAATAACTCAAGCACCATTAATGTAATTCATGCAGGTTGTCAGCCAACCCCAACATCTGGTTGTAATCTTGATGGAATTAAAAGGTTTGTATTGGGAACAATTGATATAGATGATGGAGAAAATGGTTGTAATGGAGAAAATGAAGATGGATATGTTGACAGGACAGATTTGTCAACGGATTTGGATAGATCACCAGGTAATAATGAATATTTACTTCAAGCACAACATAATTGGACAAACGCAACTGGAGAAGCTCTATCAGTATGGATTGATTTTAATGACAACGGGGTTTTTGAAGATTCTGAAAGATTAATTTCAGGTGAACAATTTAGTGTTTCAGGTGTCTTAAATGATTTCTATTTAACAATACCTACTGATGCTCCACTAGGTTCGCATATATTAAGGGCAAAAGCAATTGATATTACTCCTGAAACTGGCGACCCTGAAAGTATTCTCGATCCTTGTGCAGAATTCTCCTATGGTGAAGTTCATGATTACACAGTAAACATTGGTGAAAATTTATCTAACACTGAATTATTTATTTATGATAATCAATTTAATATATATTCTGTAGGTAATGATTTATTCAGGGCCAAACTAACTACTGACTATTCAGATATAATAACTTTTAGTGTTTATGATTCATCTGGAAAAAGAGTTGTGTTCAACTACATTGATAAAACAGATAATTTAAGTTATATTTATGATCTTGACATGTCTTTTGCATCCCCGGGAGTTTTTATGATTAACATGGGTAATTCTGTTATAGGCTTTCAATCAGGTAAAATCATTGTCAAATAAAAATTTAATAATTAAATAAAATGAAAAAAATAATTTACACTTTAGCATTTCTTTTTTCGATTTCTAGTTTTTCTCAGGTTACAAATGAAGGAGTGCCAAATAGCTGGTCCTTAGGGGTTGATAATTCTAATATCACTGAGATAGAGTTACCATCTTTTGACCTTGATAGAGTAAAAGCTGAGGATAAGGTTAATGATAATGAGCCTTCCGTTCCTTGGAGATTTGGATATATGCATAGTGTTGATTATGGTTTTGAGGATGGATCTTGGACAACATTAGAAAACGGTGATCGAATTTGGAGGATTCTTATTTCATCTTCTGGTGCATTGTCCTTAAATTTTATTTTTGACGATTTTTATATGCCTGACGGAGGATATATATATATATATAATGATGACAGAACTGACCTTCTAGGTGCTTATGATTCTCAGCAGAATCAAGAAAGTGGAATACTTGGAACATGGCTTGTTGAAGGTGATAAGGTATGGATTGAATATTTTGAGCCGAATGAGTATTATAATCAAGGCAGGTTACATATTGCAAAGGCAACCCATGGCTACAGAAATGCTAAGACTTTCAATGAAGCTAAAGCACTTAATCAATCTGGCCATTGTAATTTAGATGTTGAATGCTCAATTGGTGACGATTGGGTTGATTTGAAAGATCACCACAAAAGAGCATCTGCACTTCTAATTTCTGGTGGTTCTTCTTTTTGTTCAGGAGCCCTTATAAATAATACAGAAAATGATGGTACACCTTATTTTTTAACTGCAGATCATTGTACTGGAAGTAGTGCAGCTGCTTGGTCATTTAGGTTTGGATGGATTAGCCCAACAACTGTATGTGCTACAACTCAGTCCAATGCCAATGGCCCAACAAATATGACAATTAGTGGCGCTACGATTCGTGCAAGATCAAGTGCTTCAGATTTTGCCCTTATTGAAATTAATAATAATATCCCAACATCTTGGGATAGGGTATTTTCAGGTTGGGATAATTCTGGACAAACCCCTGATTTTACTGTTGGAATTCACCACCCAGTTGGTGATGTAATGAAGGTATGTAGAGACGATGACCAGCCAATCCAAGCATTCAATGCCGGTGCTGCAACTTGGGAAATTACCACAGCAGGTGGAGGTTGGGAATTTGGAGTAACAGAAGGAGGCTCATCTGGATCACCATTGTATGATCCTGAGGGGAGGATTATTGGTCAACTTTACGGTGGAGCTGCAGCGTGCTCAGGGACTAATGATAATAACCAATTTGATTATTATGGTAGAGTTGATGTTTCATGGAATGGTGGTGGAACTTCTTCTTCAAGATTAAAAGACTGGTTAGACCCCAATGATACAGGTGCTACAGATGTAGGGCCATACCCAGCACTGACTTTATTGGCTTATGATATAGGGATTGATAGTATAGATTCTCCTGTTCCTGGAACGCTTACTGATAATGAGTCGGTTACGGTATCAATCACAAATTATGGTAGTGAAGTTGCTTCAAATTTTGATGTCTCATATCAAATTGACGAGGGAACTGTAGTAACTGAGACTTATACAGAATCGGTTGAATCTGCTCAGACGGTCCAGCATACTTTTTCTACTACAGCTGATTTATCCACAGTAGGAGCTACTTATACAATCGTTGCATCAGTTTCACTTCCCGGAGACGATAATACTGAAAATGATTCAATAACAATTGAGTTAGAACATCTAAACCCAAACGATATTGGTGTTTCTGAAATTATTTCTCCCTCTTCTGGAAATAATTTATCCAACGCTGAACAAGTAACAGTTACGATAACAAATTACGGTGGAGCATCACAATCAAGTTTCGATGTATCGTTTGATTTTGATGGTTCTGTAGTAACTGAAACAGTTGATGGTCCTGTAGACGGAAACAGCTCAATTGAGCACACATTTTCTCAAACACTTGATCTTTCAGCATTTGGAAGCTATTCTATAACAGCTTACACTTCTTTGGCTAATGATAGTGACTCAACTAATGATTCAATTACAGCAACAGTTAATAATGTAAATTGTACACCTACAGCTGATTGTAGTCTAGGTGATGGTTTTCAGCTATTCCAATTAGGTGATATTAATAATGAATCAGGTTGTGAAGGATATGGTGACTTTACCGACCAATCAACTGATTTAGCACGTGCTGAAACTTATGATCTTACAATGGTAACAGGTTGGGGACTTCAAAGTGTTCGAGTTTGGATTGATTTTAATGATGACTTCAATTTCTCATTAGATGAATTAATTGTTAATAACCACGTCATTGCTCCTACTTCAAATAATTCAGGTATTTATGAAGACACTGTTCAAATTACAATCCCTGACGATGCACCTCTAGGACAGCATATGATGCGGGCTAAAAGCAATTGGAATGGTGGTGTGCCGGACGATGCTTGTGCGGAGACAACGTATGGTGAAACAGAAGATTATATGGTAAATATTGTTGAATCACTTTCCATTGATAATTTTGAAATGAATTATGCTGAATTAATTGTTCATTCAAATGATAATGAATATTTTTCTATTAATCTTACGACAAATTACAGTGAAGTTCTAGAATTAAGTGTTTATGATTTAAGAGGTAGGATGTTAAGCTTTGATAATATTTTTAAATCAAATAATTTATATTACAATCATAATTTAGATATGTCAGGCGTAGATACTGGTATATATATTATCAAACTAGGTAATCAAACTCTAGGTTATAAAACTACAAAAATAGTGGTTAGATAATCACAATTTTTTACACTCAAAAAAAGGGGGTATGCATTAATTTGCACCCCCTTTTTTTAAAAAATAGCTTTAATCTGAATGGTGCCATTATGAATGGTTTTGCTATTTTCACCTTTCCTGCCCATATATATAAAATTAAAATCTAATAGTTTTGAGAGTTTTCTTTGAAATTTAAAAGACCAGGTATAGTTTTCACCATTTTGTAAACCATTCATCATAACATAACTAATAACTGTATTTTGATTTCCTGTAAAATTATTTTTATAATAGTTGAATTCAGAAATAAATCCTCTTTTATCTTTTTGATTTAAAAACAGTGAAATTCCAAAGTTCTGTTGCTTTAATTCTTCTCCTCCCCCGATTGAATTATCAATACTGGAATACTTATAAATTAAATTCAAAAGATTATTATCCCCTGAAAAATAAGTTATTTTAGGATTTATATTGTATTCATTTAACTGGAAGTTTTTTTCTGTAAAGTTTTCACTCCAATTTGACTTTTTCTGTCTATTACCGATTATTTCTAAAAGATATAAATCATCTATTTTATGAATAAAATTTACTTTATTTAAATTGTTTGAATTTCTAGTTGATCCAAAAGAGAAATTATTTTTTGACTTGTTTTTTAAATATGTATATATGAGTGAATATTTTTGTTTTGATTTATTTAGATAAAAAACATTTTTCAATGAATAGTTAAATGCCAAGAGTCCACTTTCATTCAAAGAAAAGGGATTAAGCTCTATTTCTGGATTAATGTTTAAGTTGGTTTTTTTATCTAATGAGTATTGAAATTGATTTGATAGTCTTGATAGAAATCTTTTTATTTGGTTTTCAGATTTAACCCAATTAATTAAACTTAATTTTATAGAATAATTGAATTTACTTTGATAGGTTCTTATGAATATTTGATTTGGTAGAAGAACCCTGATATAATTTCCTTCATCTTCAAATACCGCAATTTCAAATTCCTCTAATTCTTGGATATTATTATTATTAATATCTATCCATTTGTACGTTCCAAGACCAGGTTCCACTTCTACAAAAGTATACTCTTGTTGTGGTAGATTACCAGAACTTGTCTCATAAAAAAGATTTGAATCTATATTATTTCTAAAAAGTTTCTGGTTATATAATAATTTTGTATTAAGAAAATCTTCTTTTTTATTTTCGCTAATAGATGACAATTTATTTTGATTTACATAAATATTTATTTTGCTATTTCTACTGCTTAATATTCTTGAATTTAAAAAATACCTTTCATATGAATTTACTTTGTTTAAAGTGCCATTAAAAATACTATCATTTACTTTTTTTGCATATCCGATTTCCAAAAATGTTTTTTCTTTATCTCCAAAACCTTTTTTAAGTTCGTATAATTTGTGACCAAAATCTGGACTTATCAAATTTTGTATTCCGCTACTTATTTTTTTTTCATAATTATAATTTGCTTCAACCCAACCAATTTTATGTATAAATTCAACTTTATTATTTGACACAGCGAACTCACTAGAATAGCTCTCTTGTTGAGATTTCATAATACTTGTGTAAGAATTAACCCTTAGATTATTCACGTTATTAGAAATAAGATTCAAACTATTTTTCACACCCTTGTAATAATTGTCTAATCTTAAATCCTCAAATTTATATTTTATTGAACCCAGTTTATCATTTTGTAGATCAAATATTCCATTAGAAAATAAGTAGTTATAATTTTTCAAAACACTTTCATTTAAATCCCAATCCCTACTAAACTCTGTATTGTATACTCTTTGAATTGATTGAAAATTATTTTGAACATATTTTATATCAATTTCAGAGCTTAATTTTGAATTATTAATCTCATTTTCAGATTTATAGTTTATTTTTGAAGCCAGCCCTGAATTGTCGTTATCGTCAATGCTGGAAAATAAGTTTTTATCTTTTTTACTTGCAGTTAACTCAATATTTATTTTAGAGTTAGAATTCGTTTTGTATGTTGAATTATAAGTGAATAGTTGTAATTTTTCTGGTGCAATTAATTGAATTACTGGATCAAAGCTACCTTGCTTTTCTCCGTTTATTGGTGAAACATACTCATATATGTTTTCTATCGTATTATTAATCAATAGTATATAGTCACCTTGGTTTTCACCAACATTAGTAAAATTTACATCATACAACTCATCATCGGGATTATTTGAATAAATATATATTTCACTATTATTAACCATTGATTTTTTATATAATATTCTGTTTTCTTCGTATGCAGATAATACCCCAGTAGGTGCTGACATGAGCTCATTATTATCCCCTGCAGATGATAATATTTCGATTTGATTCTCTGAAATATTTTGAAGTAGTGGCTGATCCTTGATGTCATTTTCATTGTAAAAGGAAATATTGTGAGTAAAGTTATTCAGATTTATATTTAGTTTCGTGTAACCAACAAAGCCATTGTAATTATTTTCATTTACTTGATATTCAACCTGAACTCTCATGTCAGACATTATTGGGAATGTTGAATTAAATATAATTTCTGCAGCATTATAATTAATTACATAGTCTTTATCAATTCCTCTTTGAATCTTTTTGCCGTTTACAAAAACGGACTCGCTTCCAGAAACAATTAAAACATATAGTTCACCATTTAATCCTATAATTTTATAGGGTCCCTGATTACCATTTTCCGTGGAAATTTGTGATCTTTTATATTTTCCTTTAACAATTGCTCCAGCTCCCTGAATATTTATTGAATCTTTTAAGTTTGCATTAATGGACAAACCTTGAATCCTTTTTTCAAAATTTCCAAAAAATGTTTCCCTTTCACTTATATCGATATCCCCTCCGCGAATAGTCCAATTATTTGACGAAAGCTCTATAAAAATTTGGTCAAATTCATCTATTTGCTGTGAATATCCATTATTTTGAAGTGGAATATTTGAGTCTTGAATAGATGCTTTAATCTTAACATTTTCACTTAATTTACCTGAAATTTGCAGATCAAGTTCACTATTTAGAACGGAATTTTGATTGCTGCCAACAGTTATACCCCTTGAGATATTACCGTTTGTTTCAACTTTATAATTATTTCTCTTTATTTTCGAAATGTTAGTTTTAGATAATTTATATAACTTATCCATATTATCCGTATTTTCTACAATCAAATCACTATTTAATTTTGAGTATATTTTTGATATAGCGATGGGATAAATCTTATTATCAATAGAATCCTTAAATTTTTTTAATTCCTCTTTGTAATCAATAATTTGATAATTATTAATCGATATTGAGTCCTTGTCTATCTCTTGTGAATATGAGATAAAGAAGAATAAAAAAACAGATAAGCTTATTGTTGTACGCATATAATAGAATAAACTAAAAATAATAGAAAATATTTTATCATATTTACGATATCAAATTTCTTAAAGATGAAAGTTGTTTCGTATAACGTAAATGGAATTAGAGCAGCAATGAACAAAGGGTTAATTGATTGGCTAATTAAAGAAGACCCTGATATAATATGCTTTCAGGAAATAAAAGCTTTGGAAGAGCAAATAAATATTAGTGAATTTGAATCTATCGGTTTTAAATATAATTATTGGTTTAGTGCTGAAAAAAAGGGTTATAGTGGTGTGGCAATTTTGTCCAGGCACAAGCCAATTCATGTTGAGTATGGCACTGGAATTACATATATGGATTTTGAAGGAAGAAATATCAGATTAGATTATGAGGAATTTTCTGTTATGAGCCTATACCTGCCGTCTGGCACAAATCTTAATCGGCTTCAGTTTAAGTTAACTTACATGGATGATTTTCTAAATTATATTTTGGAGTTAAATAAAAACATAAAGAATTTGATAATTGCAGGAGATTATAATATATGTCATAAAGCTATTGACATACATGATCCTGTAAGAAATAAAAATGTCTCTGGGTTTTTGCCAATTGAAAGAGAATGGTTGCAAAAATTTATTGATTCTGGATTTATTGATTCGTTTAGAGAGTATAATACTAGTCCAAATCAATATAGCTGGTGGACTTATAGAGCCAACGCTAGGAAAAATAATAAGGGTTGGAGAATTGATTATATAATGATCTCAAAAGAAATGAAACAAAAATTAAAGGGGGTGGCAATATTAAAAGATATCATTCACAGCGATCATTGTCCTATTTTGGTTAATTTAAAAATTTAGAAAAAAAAACCCTATCAACAGATAGGGTTTTTTTTAAATAGTTTTACCATTTTCATCTAAAAAACGGTATTCGAGATATTTGTAAGCATCTCTTGGTTCAATCTTAATCCATTTTTTATATTTAAAGTACCATTTAAGTCTAACGGATGGATATCCTTTTTCAAGATAAGCAGCAATAAAAGGATGAGTATTTAAATTAATATCATCTTCTCCTTTATTTATAAGCCTATCAATGTCTTCAGATATCTTATCGATCAATACAATTGGAGCTTCAACTTCATTTTCTTTATTATTACTAGGATTTTCCTCTCTAGTTTTAATATTCATCTCTGGCCTAACCCTTTGTCTAGTTATTTGAATTAATCCAAATTTGCTAGGCGGAAGAATTTTATGTTTAGCTCTATCCTCTTTCATCTCTAATTTGAGATGATTGAAAAGCTTTTTTCTATTATCTGCTTTATTCTGATCTATAAAGTCAACCACAATAATACCGCCCATGTCTCTCAGACGAAGTTGTCTAGCAATTTCAGTGGCAGCAATTAGATTAACCTCTAAAGCAGATTCTTCCTGATTTTTGGCAGATGATGATCTGTTACCGCTATTTACATCTATTACATGCAAAGCTTCGGTATGCTCGATAACCAAATAAGATCCTTTAGTCATTGAAACATTTTTGCCAAATGAAGTTTTAATTTGCCTCTCAATTCCAAATTTTTCAAAAATTGGAACTTTAGAATTGTATAGTTTTACAATAGACTCTTTTTTTGGTGCAATTTTCTGTACGTAATCTTTAATTTGAATTTGCAATGTTTCATCATTAACCAGTATTGAAGTAAAGTTTTCGTCAAATAAGTCTCGAAGAATTTTAGATGAAATATTCATTTCATCCATAACTTTACTTGGAATATTGGCATTCCTGATTTTTTTACACATTGCAATCCATCTAGCATAAAGATTTTGTAAATCTCTGTCAAGTTCAGCAACTTTTTTGCCTTTAGCAACGGTTCTAATGATAACACCAAATCCTTTAGGTGTAATACTTTTAACTAATCTCTTTAATCTATCTTTCTCT
>MDTB01127492.1_pt1 | contig 21658 bp, 16 predicted proteins | sample 811161 | NCBI WGS metagenome assembly MDTB01 (sample SAMN05326650, study PRJNA326480) | marine metagenome | isolation source: seawater | place: Mediterranean Sea | collected 2009 | reverse complement strand
CTCTAAATCTTCGAGCTCTTCCTCATCCTCTAAATCTTCGAGCTCTTCCTCATCCTCTAAATCTTCGAGCTCTTCCTCATCCTCTAAATCTTCGAGCTCTTCCTCATCCTCTAAATCCTCATGTTCTTGCTTTAGCTCAACATCTTCATAGTATTCGTTCTCCTCTTCTTCTGATCCCGTTTGAAAACCCTCATAACGATCAAAATGTTCGAATCCATCATCGAGCTCAATATCAACTCCTTCCTGTTTCAACGCATCGATCTGTTTATTTAAGCCTTGTTCACCAGATTCTAAAATATCGTAATCATCATTTAAATTTCCAGGTTTATTCAAAGAAAGATCTTTATTTTGATCTAAAATATCGATTACATGATTATCATCCGAAACATGCGTATCACTCATAGTGGCGACCACTTTATCCATTTTTTCAACGAGAGTCGGTGAAAGATCCAAAACTGTTTCCAATCTTCCCAATGCAGAATCAGATGATTTGTTTGGCATAATATTCACAGGGGCACTAGTACTTTCTGCAACCAGTTTGTTACCCATTTCGAGTGGCAACTCTTCACTGAGATTATTCTTTTGATTAATGTTTTGACCTGACATTTCATCGATTTCTATATTTGCTTCATCAAATCCCTCTTGACTCAAATTTTTATCGGTTGGTAAAGTCTCTCTTAAATCATCGTCAGTTACCTCTTGGATTATCGTATCAGAAGCCAAGATCTCAGAAGTGCCATCATGTTTTGAACTTTTAGATAAAAAAGAAACTCTATCAAAAGCCTCTAAACTTTCCTCATAATCTGAAGGGAAGGTCTTGGCTGAATGTCTTTCAACATTATAAAATTTAGAACTCGCTAATGATAAATCTGTTCCAATACTCCTCTCAATAGAATCATTTACTGAGGAATCAAAGTTTCTAGTGAGATCGAACTCATTAGGTATATATGAAGATTTTTCGCTTGCCCGAATAGAAGAATCTTTATTTTTCAATGTACTTTCGATGAGATCCTCATGAGTCACTAGGCCACCAGCTTCCATCGATTCTTCATTAACGTCATCATTCAAATTAACTTTACCTCTAATAGTAATCTCTTTTTCCGAATCTAATTCAGTCATACTATTATCGAGCTCTTCGAGAAATTTTGGATCCTCATTATTACCTCTGGGCGCCTTTGACTGTGAGATGTTAGATAACCTCCACGGGTCATCCTCGAGTTGTTTCATCCCCACCTCATACTTCCCCGTGTTCGAGTCTAAAGCCAACACCTTTACGTTTACTACGTCACCAATATCTAAAACTACGGAGGGATGAGACACTCTTTTCCAAGCGATATCATTCACGTTAAGCACTCCAATTGACCCTCCTACATCAAGGAGCGCGCCCAACGGTGACATGCTGGTCACAATGCCTTTGCAGGAATCACCGACCGCTAAACTTTCTGGAAAAGCTTCGATGGTTGATGAATCTTCAAGTTCATCGTCCACACCTAATATTCCATCCGCAATTGCGCGATGCTCCTCACGAGAAATTTCATTAACTTCTTGCTCCTCAGACTCGCCATCCTCTATCGAAACGGCATCCCATGAATTATCAAGATCGGCAAAAATATGTGATTCACTTTGGACGTTTTTGGTCTTAGTTGTCACTGTCTCTTTAATATCGTCGCTACACGCATTTACGTTCTCCAAATTAATACTACCGGATGAATCTTCACGGAGAGGATAATGACTCGGTCGTCTACCCAATAATTCTGTAGCATCCGCAAAAGTGGCTTCGGACTCGTTAATCGAAGAACTGGCGGGCCTATCAGGAACATCATCAATGTCGATTCCGAAAGATGCTTGTCCATAAGTTAATTGAGAATCACTACCAGCAAGAATAGCCTCCGATGCTTCTTTAGAGGCTTCTGGTGGATCAAAATTATCTAGATCATGATCTGAATCGTCAGTGTTCATATTACTTAGCTGGAGATTTGACAAACGATCTTTGTGCTGCTCGAAATCTTCGTTATGCCCAACACCTCCAACATTACTTGGCTCATGGTCATCAAATTGAGACGCGTTAGTGTCAAGCTCCTTGGATGGAGCCCTCTCAGGAGAAACGATTCCCTCTTGCTTCGGAGCATCAAACGAATCTTCGCTTTCATGAGATGTCAACTCAGAGTTGACTTGACCATCTTCAAATTCAGTTGAATCTAGAGTCGACTCAAGTTTTCTTGCTCCAAATTCATCAAGAAGACTCTGCTGCAATATAATGGATGCGGCAGCAACAGAATCTTGGTCTCCGGTTTTTTCTATTTCAGCATATATTGTTCCCAACTCCCTAAATCTTAACTCCTCATAAAGAATCTGCATCAATCTTACTCTACAGGATGCATCCAATGGTTTAGCAAAACGTTCCTCCTGAAGCACATCAATCGCCTCATCAATCTTGCCTACAGATAAATACATTTCAGCGTCGATCATTGGATCAACCATGGAATCAAAGAAGCGTGAAGACACTTCGTCAGCGGTGTTCGGGAAAATTTCCGTATCAGTTTCATCAAAAAGTTTGATATTAACTCCGTCAGCCTCATCAAAGTAAAAATTTAAATCATCAAGACCACTTACTTCATCATTATTAGAACTCTTTTTTTGTGGCGGCTTTTGGGCATGCCGGGAATACACATACAGACCTCCAAAAAAACTCAATCCGAAGACCAAAGCGCCAAGGAGAACACTGGAGTTTTTGGGTTGCTGTTTTATCGGAGCTGAACGCGGAGATGAGGAATCGTTAGCATCCAAAGCGAGTGACGAGCTTACTGCGTTTTCTGGGGACTCAATCGCATTAAATCCTTCTTTTTCATTGGGGGCTTTTCCTATCGAGATATTGGCGGCTCGCTCTTGCTCAAGAGCACTTCTTCTTATCGAGCTAATCAACGCTCTCGACTGTATCCTATCTGGTTCTATTCTCTCTATACCCGGACTGACAAATGATCCAAATTCCGATCTTACCTCTTCCTCCGTTGGTAGTAAAATTACTGAACCAACGATAATTGCACTTACGTCACCATCCTCAAACGCGGCAGAGTTATACCTAAAAATCGCCTCCATAATTTGCACAACACTAATCTTAGTGAACCTGAGCCTGCTAGCAATTTTCCAAAGAGTGTCGTCTGGCATAACTTTGTATTGACCAGGAACCAACGGCTGTTCTATGAGCTCCGTCACCGTATCAGCCAGCCAATCACGTTCTATCGAACCGATGTCCTTATCCTGACCATTTAATTCCGCTAGCAGTAATTTTTTATCACCGATTCGTGTGTCCGCGACTGTCTGCGCATTACTAGTCGAACCCATGACGATATATAAAACTAAAATACAACTCATAAAAACCGCATTCCCCCAAGAGCTGTTCATAGCTAGTTTTTTGATCCGCATCTCATGCCCTCTCACCGGAATTATGACCAAACAGTTATACTCATACTGCGTCCAATAAATACAAGTGCTACATTATTCACAAGCATTCTAGTATTGATATGTACATTAATGTATTTGAAGACTTTTTGGCATTCGAGTCAACCCTTTCAGATAAGAAAAGAACCCGCTCAATATCAATGTTCCGTTTTCAAAGATTATAAGAACTCGGCATCGAGGTAATAGTGATCAGGCTCTTTTTACAAGGCAATACAACGAGTAGTTGGCTTTGATTACAAATTTGGCTATGCCTCAAATTCGATAATTATTTCTAACATGCGCCTTATCGGCTCCGCCGCCCCCCAGAGTAATTGATCTCCGACCGTGAATGCTGAAAGATATTTTCCGCCCATGTTCATTTTTCGGAGTCGACCCACAGCTACCTGTAATGTTCCAGATACAGCCGACGGTGTAAGCTCGGTGACCGAGGCATCTCTTCTATTCTCAACTACTTTTGTCCAAACACTCGTGTTAGTCAAAATAGCGTGGATTTCTTCGATAGGCACGTCTTGCCTGAGTTTTAACGTGACTGCTTGACTGTGGCTTCTCATCGCGCCCACTCGCACACACAGTCCATCTAAAGGGATTTGATTATCACGTCTTCCTAAAATTTTGTTAGTTTCAACTTGATTTTTAAACTCCTCTCGACTTTGACCATTACCAATTTCGCTATCAATCCACGGTATGAGATTTCCGGCTAGTGGTTGGCTCCACTCTGTTATCGGAAAAGTGTCCGACGCCATACAGTCGCGTATCACCTTATCAACCTCCAAAATAGAAGATGCAGGGTCAGTCAGAAGATCACTTACAGAGCCTCCCACCATACCCATCTGGGCAATGAGCTCTCGCATATTATTTGCACCTGCTCCGGATGCAGCCTGATAAGTCATCGATGAGGCCCACTCCACAAGGTCTTCTTTGAAAAGACCGCCCAAACCCATCAACATCAAACTTACTGTACAGTTTCCTCCAATAAACGTTTTTACTCCACTTTTAAGACCTTCATCGATCACATCACGATTAATGGGATCCAACACAATTATCGAGTCATTTTTCAATCTCAGTGTAGAAGCGGCATCGATCCAATACCCCCCCCAACCCATACTTCGCAACCCAGGATAAACCTGCTTTGTATACTCACTGCCCTGACACGAAACGATAACATCCATTCTTTGAAGACACGAAAGATCAAATGCATCCATCAAAGATTGGCTATTTGGTATATTTAAAGGATTACGAGATCCTGCCTGAGAGGTGCTAAAGAAATAGGGAGATATGGAGTCAAAATTATTCTCTAAAAGCATCCTTTCAATCAATACTGAACCAACCATGCCACGCCATCCAATCAGGGCAGTACTAAGCATTTCTTTTCACCGATACTATTGCCGTAATCACCAGCCTGTCCTTTATATACACACAGTAACAGCGTCGCCGATCTCGCGGGTGGTTACCATCGTCATTGAGTCACTCATAATGTCGGGAGTACGAAGACCCTCATCTAACACTTCGTTTACTGCTGCCTCTATGGTTTCAGCGACGTCTGTTCGGTGAAAAGAGTATCTCATCATCATAGCTACCGAGAGTATGGTCGCTAAAGGATTAGCTTTCTGCATGCCAACGATATCGGGAGCTGATCCATGGCAAGGCTCGTAAAGGCCTCGTCCATTCTTATCCAAAGAGGCTGAAGGCAACATACCAATTGATCCGGTAAGCATCGCAGCAGTGTCAGAAAGAATATCTCCAAACATATTGCCAGTAACAATAACATCAAACTGGTTTGGTTCCTTAACCAGTTGCATAGCCGCGTTGTCAACGTACATATGAGTCAACTCCACAGAGGGATATTCAGCTGCCAATCCTGATATGACCTCTCGCCATAGAGCTGTGGCCTCCAAAACATTCGCTTTATCAACAGAACACAGCCGCCGAGCGCGCACAAGAGCGGCCTCAAAAGCTACTCTCCCAATGCGACGTATTTCAGATTCCGAATATTTATATGTGTTAAAGCCCTCACGCTCTCCACTTTCAAGGACACGAATACCTCTTGGTTCACCAAAGTAAATACCGCCCACCAACTCACGTACAATAAGGAGATCCAATCCTGACACAATCTCTGGCTTTAGCGAAGAGGTAGTACAAAGCTGGGGATACATAATCGCTGGCCTTAAATTAGCGAAGAGAGCAAGTTCAGACCGGAGCTTTAGCAATCCCTGTTCGGGCCGCAACTTTCGATCCAAACTATCCCATTTAGGCCCCCCTACCGCGCCGAGCAATATTGCCCTTGATTGATGGGCGAGTGCTATTGTGTGTGGCGGGCATGGACTTCCAGCCTTATCAAAGCCCGTGCCCCCCAATTCAGCGAATTTTATCTCCACATCTAAATCAAACTTGAAAACCACTGCTCTCAGAACCTTCACTGCCTCATCAATGATCTCTGGCCCGATATTATCGCCCGGTAAAACAAGAATAATGGAGGTCATTTTATCGCACCAAAAATCCATGGATGTAACTTTTTTCGCTCTATCTCATATCTGGTAATGGCCTCTCGATCACGTAAAGTAACGTCGATCTCATCTAAGCCCTCAATAAGACGATTCTTGTAGAACTCATCGATTTTAAAAGTAAAGCTACTACCGTCATCCAAAAATACCCTTTCAAGATGCAAATCAATAGAAATCGAAAATCCGACCTCAGAATAAAGTTGTAGAAATAATTTTTCGATCAAATCCTCATGTAAAATAATCGGCAACAACCCATTCTTAAAGCAATTATTGTAAAAAATATCTGCAAAACTTGGCGCAATAATTGCCCGAAAACCAAAATCTCTGAGCGCCCAGGGCGCGTGTTCTCTGCTTGACCCACAACCAAAGTTGCTTCTCGTTAACAGGATAGAAGACCCAATATAACGTTCGTTATTCAGTGCGAAATTGTGATTTTTCTTACGGTCCTGTGGATTTGAACCTTGACTTCCCTGATCCAGATAACGGAGCTCATCGAAAAGATTCAGACCAAAACCGGTTTTTTTAATGGACTTAAGGAATTGCTTTGGGATAATCATGTCGGTATCAACATTCGCCCGATCCATGGGTCCAACCAAGCCTCTATGGCGACTAAAAGGTTCTATCATCTGACATTCTCCGAAAAGTCCGCACGTCAACAATCCGTCCCGCGACGGCTGCTGCCGCTGCCATTGCTGGACTCATCAAGTGCGTTCGCCCACCATTACCCTGGCGACCTTCAAAATTACGGTTCGAAGTCGAGGCACAGTGCTCTCCAGACCCCAATTTGTCGTCGTTCATAGCAAGACACATGGAACATCCTGGTTCTCGCCACTCCATTCCCGCATCAACAAAGATAGAGTGTAACCCTTCGGTTTCAGCTTGAGTCTTAACAATTTGCGAGCCTGGCACCACTAACACCTGTTTCACAGAGCCCGCCCTCTTTCGCCCTCTTACAACTTCTGCAGCTGCGCGAAGGTCTTCAATACGAGAATTCGTACACGAACCAATAAATACTCTATCGACCATAATTGAAGTTATTTGCTGCCCTTCCTCAAGACCCATATATTTCAAAGCACAACGTAATCCCTCTTTCTCGCTGGCAGTTCTCATACTGCTCATTTTTGGGACCCTCCCCGACACCTCCGCCACCATTTCTGGTGATGTGCCCCAACTCACTTGAGGAGCGATCTCACTGGCTGACATGTACACCTCCTTGTCGAAGTGCGCACCCTCGTCACTTACGAGTGATCTCCAGTAGCACGAGGCAGATTCAAAAAGATCACCTTTTGGAGCGTACCTTCGACCCTTCACATAATCTATCGTTTTATCATCGACTGCCACTAATCCAACACGCGCGCCACCCTCGATCGCCATATTGCACACCGTCATCCGACCCTCTACTGACATGTCACTAAAGACATCGCCAGCAAATTCAATTGCGTGCCCATTTCCACCTGCGGTGCCAATTCTTCCAATAATCGATAAAATAACGTCTTTGGGCGTCACCCCAAATCCGAGCTTACCATTTACGGTTACGCGCATATTCTTCATTTTTTTTGTTACCAAGCACTGAGAAGCTAGTACATGTTCCACCTCGGATGTGCCTATCCCGTGGGCAAGACAACCAAGAGCTCCGTGAGTCGCGGTGTGTGAATCGCCGCATACAACGGTCATCCCTGGCATCGTCACTCCAAGTTCAGGACCCATCACGTGCACGATGCCCTGACCTATATCGTTCATTTTGAATTCTTTTATTCCAAACTCCTCGCAATTGTCATCCAAAGCTTTTACCTGAATTCTGGATGTTTCATCAGGAATCCCCTCTACGCCCGCTTGGCGCTCACTAGGATCCGTTGAGATATTATGGTCTGGTGTTGCGATATTGGTATCTAGGCGCCACGGAGTTCTGCCTGCTAGGCGCAAGCCTTCAAAGGCCTGAGGCGAGGTGACCTCATGAAGAATGTGGCGATCAATATATATCAAAGTTGAGCCATCTTGGCGATGACACACAATATGGCTCTCCCACAATTTGTCGTAAAGCGTTTGTCCAGTCACTGTTGGTAAAACCCCTGTTTTAAATGATCCTCAATCCGCGGCATAAATATCTGAATATAATATCACTAAAATACTAAGTAGCTGAATTATGTCTTTAGAAGCCAATGCTTAGATAGCAAAATATCTCTACAGGCAGGAAAACTAGAGACTGATATTTGTGTCTTACTCAATGGGATCGAGCTCTCTATTTACCCGGTTATTCTGAGCAATGTCTCTTAAGTAGTGATCCATTATAACTACAGCAATCATAGCCTCAGCGATTGGTACGGCACGAATACCAACGCATGGGTCATGGCGGCCGGTCGTAACCACTTCTACCGACTCACCGTGTGTGTTGATTGAATTACCAGGAATTCTGATGCTCGAGGTTGGTTTTAATGCCAAACATGAGTGAATGGTCTGCCCCGTTGAAATACCGCCTAAAATTCCACCAGCGTTATTAGACACAAATCCCTCCGGGGACAACTCGTCCCTATGTTCGGATCCTCTTTGGTCTATCGAGGAAAAACCTGCACCAATTTCTACACCCTTCACGGCATTTATGCTCATTAACGCATGTGCTATATCAGCATCAAGTCGGTCAAAAACTGGTTCTCCTAATCCTACAGGAACATTTTCCGCCACCACTCTAACCTTTGCGCCAACGGAGTCCCCCGCTCTTAATAGTGCCTGCATGTAAGCTTCAAGAGCAGGAATCTTCTCAGAATCAGGAAAAAAGAACGCGTTTTCTTCAATATCAGATTGTTGGAAACGCTCTGCTATAATCGGACCAAGCTGCGAAACATAGCCATAAATATTAACTCCTAATTGCTCATTTAGATATTTTTTTGCGATTCCACCGGCAGCGACACGCATAACAGTTTCTCTAGCCGAACTTCGACCACCGCCGCGGTAATCGCGGATACCATATTTCTGCTGGTACGTATAATCTGCGTGAGACGGTCGGAATAAGTTTTTAATTTTACTGTAGTCTTTTGGTTTTTGATCAGTATTTTCTATTATCATTCCAATAGGCGAACCGGTAGTCTTGCCCTCAAAGACACCAGAAAGAATCCTGATTTCGTCTGCCTCTCGCCTCTGAGTAGTATACCTTGATTGACCAGGCTTACGACGATCCAAATCCAACTGTAGGTCTCCCGCACAGAGACTCAGCCCAGGTGGACATCCATCGACGATACAGCCCAAAGCATGGCCATGACTCTCGCCAAAGCTAGTCATTGAAAACAGTTTTCCTAATGTGTTACCAGACATCGCTGTAAACTCCCAGTGTTATCATTTTCTATTATACGAAAATTATGAAAAAAAATGGCCATTTTCACCCAGCTGATCATGGCTTAAAATGAATACACCCGAATCACCCACACCAACCGAAGGCCAAATAAACGGCACATGTGCGAATTCTTGCTCCAACGCAAGAGCAGAGTTCCCAACTTCCACAACTAAAATTCCCTTAGGATTTAGATGATCAATTGCTTCCCGAAGTAATTGACGGGTAAATCTCAGCCCATCCTCTCCAGATAACATTGCTTGAACTGGCTCATGTCGATACTCATTCGGCATCGCCGCAAATTCTTGCGAATCTACATATGGAGGATTACATACAATTAAATCGAACTTTTTTCCAAGAAGGTCGTTAAAACAATCAGACTTTACTATCTCGATACGATTTAACAGACTATGGGCCTCAACATTACGTCGGGCCACCTCCAAAGCTTCCCCACAAATATCAGAAATTGTTACCGAAGCCTCATCAAATTCATAAGCACATGCGATGCCAATACAGCCACTGCCGGTGCACATATCAAGCAGAGCGTTAGGTTGATCCGTCAACCAAGGTGAAAACCGGTGAAAAATCAATTCTGAAATAGGAGAGCGGGGAATGATCACTCTAGTATCTACAAAAAACTCGAGACCGCAAAACCAAGCCGTCGAGGTCAGATAAGACGCGGGAATACGCTCATTGACACGGCGATTACATAGTTTCCGAAAACCCTCGGCTTGATCTATTGAGACCTCTTGATTTAAAACATCGCTTTTCGGATCCGACCCAAGACGGAAAGCGTGACTTAACAAAAATACAGACTCATCCCATGCGCTCGTCGTTCCGTGCCCGAAGTAAAGATCATGTGACAAGAAAAGCTGCTCTGCCTCACACAAAAGGTCCTCGAACGTAATGACTGATTTCAACTAATTTCCCCTTTTCCCGGATAATTGTTTGAGGGCTAATGTTAGTTGAAACTAACATCAATAGTAACCGCGATGCTGGTAATTCGGATAACTTTGGTACAGAATGCCTTCGCTCGTCACATTACGCTCTGAACGATAGCAAAAGGGATTATCATGGAAAAAGCGTTCGAACAAATTATTAGTCATACAGGGGAAGATTTATCTCGTCCTGGGTTACAAAAAACTCCGACGCGCGCAGCTAAAGCGTTCAAGTATCTAACCAGCGGATACAAAGTAGACATAGATCAACTAATAAATAACGCTCTATTTCCCTCTCAATCGGAGGAAATGGTCATGGTGAAAGATATAGAGCTGTTCTCTCTATGTGAACATCACTTGCTACCATTCATTGGCAAGTGCCACGTAGCGTATATTCCTAGCGGTAAGGTTCTTGGGTTATCAAAAATTGCTCGGATCGTAGATATGTTTTCAAGGCGTTTGCAGATTCAGGAAACGTTGGCGCAACAGATAGCCTCGACGATTCAGAAAGTAACTCGTGCCCAAGGAGTGGGCGTTATAATTGAGGCGAAGCACATGTGCATGATGATGCGCGGTGTTGAAAAGCAGAATTCTTCCATGAAAACTTCAGCCATGTTGGGCCTTTTTCGCAGTAACCAAGCCACGAGGACTGAGTTCCTTGCGCTTCTCGGAGAGCACTAAAAATAGGACTAATATATGGGATTGGCAAACTCAATACCAAAATGGATAAAGTTAAGTCTATACAAAAAAATCGGGAAAAAGTTCTTCCTCAGTGATGGCGGGATCCAAGCGATACTCGCTGAAGTCTTGGCAGCCCTCTTCCCTTAGTACGTCCTCGTCAATGCAAAAGTTCCCGCTAAAACTTGTACTCTCTCGGATCAAAATTGCATGGGCAGCGTCTGCCATTATCCTTGGTGAGCGAGAACGACGCAAAACGGGCTCACCGCCCACGACATTGGCAACTGCGGCGGTGGCGATTGTGGTTTTCGGCCAAAGAGCATTAAAAGCGATTCTCTGATTCGAAAACTCTTCGCTCATGCCGAGAACGCACATACTCATCCCAAACTTTGCCATAGTATAAGCGACGTGATTCTGAAACCAACGCACTTCCATGTTTAGGGGAGGTGACAGATTTAACACATGAGGATTCTTGGCCCGCTTGAGATGCGGAATTGCTAACTTTGAACATAAAAATGTACCGCGTGTGTTAATAGAGTGCATCAAATCGTAATTTTTCATTGTCAACGTCTCAGTGCTCATCAAATTTATAGCACTCGCGTTATTTATTACAATATCAATACCACCGAAATGTTCTACGGTCTCGTTAATAGCTTTCTCCACTTGATCCTCGAAACGTATGTCGACTGGCAAAGATAACGCCCTGCCGCCGTTAGCATTGATTTCCTCCGCGGCTGAGTAAATTGTCCCTGGAAGCTTTGGATGAGGAACAACAGTCTTTGCTACGATAGCAACATTAGCTCCATCAAGCGCTGCTCGATTTGCAATCGCCAGCCCAATACCTCGACTCGCCCCAGTAATAAACAACGTTTTTCCGTTTAAATTTGCCATATCAACTCCATAATCTGTCGCTATCGCTTATCTATAAGTATCGGTCCTCCTGTTGACTCAGATCTATGAGACTTTGTTTATTCAGGATTACAACTTAAGTGTTACCAAGACCGCCACGAGTTAAAGACATCGGATCGAGTAGAGTCTCAAGAGCCTCTCGATTCATCTCAGTTTCCTCAATAGCAACTTCGATTACCGGACGACTCTGTGCATACGCTTTTTTGGCAATTTCAGCTGCTTTTGCATAGCCAATGACGGGATTCAGCGCAGTAACAAGAATAGGGTTTCGAGATAAAGATGCGTTCAATTGCTCTTCATTAACCTTAAAGGTACTTATAGCCTTATCCGCTAAAAGTCGAGACACGTTTGTGAGCATTTCGATACTTCTCAGCAAGTTATCTGCAATCATCGGCATCATCACATTCAACTCAAAGCTACCTGACTGGCCACCAATCGATATCGCCACATCATTACCCATAACCTGAGCGGCAACCATTGCTGAGGATTCTGGGATAACTGGATTTACCTTCCCTGGCATTATTGAGGAGCCAGGTTGCAGGGGTTCCAATACTATCTCTCCGAGGCCAGCTAAGGGTCCAGAATTCATCCACCTGAGGTCATTCGAAATTTTCATTATAGAGACAGCTACCGTCTTAAGATTTCCTGATAATGCTACAGCGATATCTTGTGTTCCAATATGGGTGAAAAAATTCTTAGCAACAGTGAAACAAATGCCTGTCTTTTTCGACAGCTTCTTACAAAATATTTCTGGAAACTCAGAGTGTGCATTTACGCCAGTGCCAACAGCAGTACCGCCCTGAGCGAGGCTTCTCACAGACGGAAGAATGCCCTCCAAAAAGTCAATATTTTGTCGGATTTGAGTTGCCCAACTCATCAGACTCTGACTCATTCGAACCGGCATGGCATCCATCAAGTGTGTTCGGCCTGTTTTTACGTGTTGATGAACTAGTTGCGCTTTTCGCTCGATTGCAATCGCGAGGTAATATAAGGCCGGTAGGAGGCCCGATTGCAGTTGCATCGATGCACTTATATGGATGGCAGTTGGTATGATATCGTTACTACTTTGTGCAAAGTTAACGTGATCATTTGCACTTACTTCCCGACCCAATCGACGGGAGGCCAGCGTAGCCAGCACCTCATTAGCGTTCATATTCGAGCTCGTGCCTGATCCTGTTTGATAAATATCAACAGGAAAATTTATCATAAATCGATCATCCAATAGTAAATCGTCAACGGAACTGACAATAGCCTCGGACATATCTTTAGGCATTAGCTCCAATGCATAATTTGCCTCGGCAGCCGACCTTTTTGCCAATAAAAGCGCTCTGACGAACGCTGCAGGCATTGTCCTTCCGCTTACAGGAAAATTATTGACAGCCCGTTGAGTTTGCGGCCCATACAACGCATCTTTCGGCACATCTAAGCTTCCCATACTATCTTTTTCAGTCCTAATACTCATGACACATCCTTCTAAAATCTGTATTTGACGATATTGACTCTATCATTTAAACCCGCACTAAACACACCAATATCTCACGAAATAATCTTCCGATTGCATTAATTTGTAAAATTTCAAACGGATAATTGACTTATGATGGTGCTAGTCATGGCTTGGCGGGCTAATTGAATACGTAATAAGCATTAACTTCAAGCTTGTACAATAAGACGCTTTTAAAACACTCAAAATAATTTTAAACGATCAAGCCGAAGTGCTCCGAGATTGAATATGCAACATCTTTTGCCCTCGACTCTAGATGTAAGTGATGCCCTCCATCCATCTCTTCCTCAACAAAATTTGTGATATGGATTCTTGGATTGATATACTTTTTCATATGCTGATCACTATTCTTCAAGTCCACAAAAATACCTTTGTTTGCCAGAATCATCTTTGTCGGTGCCGCAACAGCTGTAAGAAAGTTTTTAATCTGCCCAACTGTCAACCTCAGTGAGGGCGAGCACTTTAAGCGTTGATCGTTATGCCAGTAATATCCCCTATCACATTTACGAACACCTCTCTTAGCAAGAATCTCAGCCGCATCCTTTTCAAGTGGCAGAAACCCGTTAGCTCTTGCAGTCACAGCCTCTCCGAACGTTTTAAAAAACGTCGGATTTTGAGAAGTGAACAATTGTTCTTCCCTAATCGATTTTCCCAATTGTCGCGCGGCATCATGGTTTTCACCCGCAACTGATATATGCCCGTCAATCATAAATAAGCGCGCAATGAGGCGAGGGAAAGCACCTGCGACGAGAGCTCCTATAAGGGCCCCGCGTGAATGGCCAATCAAGGAAAATCGATCCCAATTCATTTGCTTTGCGATAGAAGTGACATCCTGGATCTCTTGAAAGAGATCATAGCTAGCATCTTGAGAGCGAAAGTCACTTAAGCCGTGTCCAGCGCTATCCAACGCTAGAATGTGCATATCCTTGATATGAGGAATCATTCGATCGAATGTGGCAGCATTGTCCAGCCACCCATGAAGAGCAATTACCGGGTTGGATCCGACGATCCCCCACTCTTTTGCTGACAATGACACACCTCGGCAATAAAATTTTTTTTCACCAACATAAGCTAGCGACAAGTTTTCTCATCCCTGAAAGAGTTCATCTCACAACGACTAATGTGGAATTTTTAAGGTTCGATCTCGCATCATAAAGTAACGCCTAGAACGAAAAAAGTATTTATTGTTAGTGATCTTTGTCCTTAACACGGTTGGAAGCGCCTTCGCCAGCAGTGAATGAAGGCACGTCGTCTGATGTTTCAACGGGCTCAGCTAATGTGAATTCGGAGTCATCAACTAGGTCTTTCTGGTCACCAACAGCTCTTTCAGCACTATCCTCTGACCTTTTTGACCAGTCACTAAAGGGGAATGCTTTATGCTCACTAGTAAATGTCACAAATCGCAATGTGTCCAAAACCCAAAGGCTCAAATCGTCTGACAAATCTCGAATCTTTTTGTTCGTACTCCCGGTTGCTAGGAACATGCCGGACTGTATCAAAATAATAATAAATAAAAGCCCACGCGCCACAGCCAAAAAAACTAAGAACAGCAATACGTAGCCTAACCTTACCCAGGAATCAGTATTCATTAAAGACGCTTTTAGTTCAGTCATTTAAACTCTCCATAAAATCAACATCATAATTCTGTTCAGCCTTCATCATATTTTGTAATGAAACCTCTATCGATTGATTTTCGAATAACGTTGCGTACAATGCAGAGGCTAAGGGCATGTATATTCCCATTTGATCCGCTTTATTTTTAACCAGTTTGGTAGTATTTATGCCCTCCACAACTTGTCCCACTTGACCTAGCGTCTTGGCAAGCGACTTTCCCATCCCAATACCGAACCCAACCTGAAAGTTGCGACTCAAGGGCGAGGTACATGTCACAAAAAGATCTCCTACCCCACTCAAACCGAAAAAAGTCGAAGCATTGGCACCCAAATGCGTGCCAAAACGACACATTTCTGCGAGGCTTCGGGTCAAAAAAATGCTCTTTGTATTTTGCCCTGCTTCCATTGCCGAAGCAACGCCAGCAATTATAGCGTATATATTTTTTAAGGCTCCCGCCAATTCAACTCCTCGCTGATCATGATTCGCATAAACGCGAAAGTGACTCGAGGCAAGCATATTCTGCACTAACTTACATAATTCACGGTCCTCACTTGCGACAACAGTCCCCGTTATCTGATGACTCGCGATTTCCTTAGCGAGATTCGGGCCGCTCATAACAGCAACTCTGGCTTGGGGTACCTGCTGCCTGAGCAGTTCGCTCGGCATGTCAAAATTCTCTCCACATATCCCTTTCGCTGTGCTAATAATCGCAGATCCCGGGGTAATTTCACCTGAGACGCGTTGAGCTAAAGCGCTGACAGCCGAACTTGGCACTGCAAAGAAAATAGTGGTAGCCCCTCTCAAGGCTTGCGCAAGATCACTCGTTACAACTAGATGTGGCGCCAACTCGTAGCCAGGGAGATAATCAGCGTTAACTCTCGTCTGGGCCGTGCAATCACTCCGCTCAGCACTCCTCATCCACAAAGAGACTGTAAACTGATTTAGCGCTACTATGTTTGCTATCGCAGTGCCGAAACTCCCTCCGCCAAGAACAACGACCTTGCCTTCTTTGAGCATTGCTTCTTCCAAATAACCCGACAACATTGAGTATAAACCTAGCATTCAAATATGTCAGTCACAAACGTTAAAAAACAAAACCCGTTTCTTTTGTCAACCCTTACCTAATCAAAGGTAAATACCTCAAGCGAACATCATTTTATTCAGTTGCTGAACAAACTGAGCAGGATTATCAAGCGGACGCCCCGCGGATAACGCTGCCTGATCAAACAGCAAACCAGCAAGCATCTTAGCCTTCTCCGTTTCATCTTCAGATTTCAATCTAACGACAAGAGGATGTTCTATATTTACTTCAAGAACTGGCTTGGAGTCAGGCACACTCTGCCCTGCAGCCTGCATAATTTTACGCATTTGCTCCCCCATATCGTGCTCTCCTACCACTAGGCATGCCGGCGAATCTGTCAGTCGCTGGGTAGCCCTGACGTCATCTACCTTACCATCGAGGAGTTCCTTGACACGCGCGCAAAGGTCTTTTTCAATTTTATTTTCATTTTCCTCGTCACTTTTCTCTTCTTCAGACTTCTCTTTCTTCGAGTCGGTGAGTTCCTCTAAATCTAACTCGCCTCGAGAAATATCTTGAAACTTAAGGCCATCAAACTCGGTAAGATAACCCATCATCCATTCATCTATCCGATCCGTCATTAACAAAACTTCGATATCATGTTTTCGGAACGCTTCAAGGTATGGACTATTTGCTATTACCGAATAACTATCGCCCGTGAGATAATAAATTTTGTCTTGATGAGCCTTTTTTCTACCCACATAATCCGTCAAGCTAACGGAATGTGAATCTGACCCACTCTCCGAACTCATGAATCTCAAGAGTTTCGCAATTTTTTCGCGATTAGCATGATCTTCGCTGGGTCCCTCCTTGAGAACGCTACCGAATTGGCCCCAGAAAGACGCGTATTTTTCCACATCATTTGACGCAAGTTTTCCCAGCATATCAAGAACTCGTTTCGTAATCGCAGAGCGAATATTATCGACTACTGGGGTCTTTTGAAGTAACTCTCGTGAGACGTTCAATGGAAGGTCTGCACTATCAATAACGCCTTTTATAAATCTCAGGTACATCGGCATGAACTGCTCAGCATCATCCATAATAAAAGTGCGTTTTATGTACAACTTTACTCCCCTGGCTGCGTCTCTTTGGTATAAGTCCATCGGCGCCATACTGGGAATATATAGCAAACTGGTATATTCATGCTTTCCTTCAACACGGTTATGACTCCATTTTAGAGGAGGAGAGAAGTCATGAGAAATATGCCGGTAAAAATCTTTGTATTCATCGTCGGTTACATCACTCCGCGACCGCGTCCAGAGCGCTTTTGCATCATTGATGGAGTCCCACTCAGGAGCCTTATCAGGATCTTCAATCACGGTCTCGTCCTCTTCAGAGGCTGGTGCAGGAGTCTCCTTTTTGATCATTTGCACTGGAATAGCAATATGGTCAGAGTACTTTTTAACAATACTACGCAGACGCCAATCGCTAGCAAATTCATGTTCATCATCTTTGAGATGCAACGTCACCCTAGTCCCACGCTCTGTAATGTCGATCGACTCAATCTGATAATCCGCCTCAGCTTCACATATCCACCGCACCCCGTCGCTATCAGCACCACCCGCTCGTCTAGTTTCGACGACCACTCTTTTCGCGACAATAAAAGAAGAGTAAAACCCGACACCGAACTGACCAATCAACTGAGCATCCTGCTGCTGATCACCAGTCAAAGATTTCAGAAACTCGCTGGTTCCAGACTTTGCGATAGTACCGAGATTCTCGATTACCTCGTCCTTCGACATTCCAATGCCATTGTCAGATATCGTCACAGACTTATTTTCCTCATCCACCTCGATCCGGATCCTTAAATCACCATCGTCTCCATAGAGTGTGGGATCCTCTAGCGCCTCGAAACGTAATTTGTCAGCGGCATCAGAAGCATTTGAGATTAACTCTCTCAAAAATATTTCCTTATTGGAGTAGAGCGAATGAATCATGAGGTGCAGAAGTTGCTTCGCCTCAGTTTGAAAAGCCTTGGTTTCTGTGTTGTTAGCGGATGACATTTTCTGCGGATCTCCCAATAGATTAGCAATGAGTAAGAAATGGGGACTTGAATAAAAATTTCAACCTTCATGGATGCTTTATTGGGATCGCTGTAACGTCACATTACCTACAAAGTCGAAAATAGTATTATCTCAAGTAAGAAAGTTTACTGACTCCCCTTCTTAAATACCCAGAGAACCGTTTCTGGAACTCGCACGAGGTCAAGCAAGCCAACTTCTCCACATCTTTGTGTTATCTAAATCACCGATGGCGTGTGTAGAACAAACATGGCATCCTGTGGCAGCCTCAAGGATTACACCTGAGGCCAAACGGACAACGGCCTTTTGAAACCAACGCAAAGCCTCTTCCAAATCATCAAACCAAAGCCCAAGATGATTTGAAGCCAACTTTGGTACCCGAGGTTTTTTGTTTGGATCAAGCGGCTCCATCAATTCGATGGCACGGCAAGATCCCATCCACCAGCTTCACAAACTACCTCACCAACATTTTTTTGATACTTATAATCTTTCTTGATCTCAGGGATATCCAATAAATCCACACAGAAGTCTCTGACGCCCATTTTTATCAGATAGATGACACATTCAGTGAAAGAGCTAAGATTGCAGACAAAATATGCGGTACCTAAAATCTCTCGTATGATCCCCAAGACTATTGGAAATTAAACAAAAGCGTGCTATTAAATTCTGAAGCAACTCTTGTCACAAAACTAAAAAATGCTCAGAAACAAAAAAAATTCAAAACAATAAAAACCTGTCTCGAGACAACTAATGATCATTTCTCCGAACGCGACGATATTGTCTCACGTTGGTCATAAGATCGTGTTGTCATGCAAAAGCCCCTATGCCAGACTTATCTTAAGGTGGCGTATGAGTAAAAATTTCAAATAAATTTTTTCCTACTTGGCTATAACTATAATAATACAAACTCATAATATAACAGGATATCTTCAATGCTGAAAAAATTGGATTTTTATTTCGATGTAGGGAGCCCAACAGCCTACCTCGCCTATCAAAAACTACTCCAAATGAAGTCTATATATGATTTTAAACTGATCTATATACCAGTGCTTTTGGGCGGTATCTTTAAACTAACAGGCAACCAGTCACCTGCCCTTATTCCTGCAAAAGGGAGATATATGGAGTTATTTGATTTACCGAGGTTTGCCAAGCTATACAACACATCTTTTAAATCGAATCCTCACTTTCCAGTAAACACACTTAGTCTGATGCGCGGGGCTATCGCGGCTCAAGAAATGACTTGTCTAAATGAATATATTAATTGTGTTTTCAAAGCTCTTTGGGTAAAACAACTTGATATGGGTGACCCAAAGATAGTGGCTGATGAACTAGAAAAAAATGGGATTGATTACAATGCCATAATTCAGTTAGCTCAAAGCAAACCCATCAAGACGAAACTCATTGACAACACTCAACAATCGGTGGATAGAGGCGTATTCGGTGCGCCAACTTTTTTTATTGGAGAAGAAATGTATTTTGGGCAGGATCGTTTGCAAATGATCGAAACTCTTCTCATAGAAGATAGAGAACAAACAGAATCTCTTGTTAAATGATCAATATGAATATACGCAACGCTAAACCCTGACCCGCCAAGTGAGCCCGAAAAAATCAGACTGCCAAATTCTACATTTAACTGGCTAAGGTATTGACTGCAAAGTGATGGGCGTCAAAAACAAATATTTTTTAATAGCGATTATCGCCATATTCGGATTTAAGATAAATACGGTGGAAACCAGATCGCTTGATGGAGATGAACTAGCGCAACCGGGAAATGAATGGTTGAGTTATGGTCGAGATTATACTGAGCAGCGTTTCAGTCCGCTCGAAAAAATCAATCGTGATAATGTCGAAAACCTAGCTTTAGAGTGGAGTTTTACTTTCACGACGGCTCGAGGCATGGAGTCCACACCCTTACTACATGATGGCGTCATATACGTCAGTACCGGTTGGAGCCAAGTCTATGCCCTGGATGCAATAACGGGAGAGAAGATTTGGCATTATGACGCAAAAGTTTCTAAAACCATCCTCGCAAAGACCTGTTGTGGGCCAGTCAATCGTGGCGTGGGTCTTTGGCAGGGAAGTATCACTGAGCCTCTCCAAGTTTTTTTAGCCGCCCTTGATGGGCGATTAATCGCATTGGACGCCAGGACGGGTTTGGAAAATTGGTCAACGCAAACTACGCCAACAGACGGAAATTATAGCATTACCGGAGCCCCACGAATTGCAAAAGGGTTAGTATTTATCGGTAACAGCGGCGGAGAGTTCGGCGTTCGAGGTTTTGTTTCTGCGTATGACGTATCAACAGGAGAAAAACGATGGCGGGTATATACTGTTCCACGGGATCCAAAAAAGCCGCAAGAGAGTCCAGCACTCTCCAGAGCTCTTGAAACGTGGAATGGCAACTACTGGTACAAGCAAGGTGGCGGTGGAGGGACTATCTGGGATTCCATAGTATATGACCCGAAATTTGATCTGCTGTTCGTCGGTACTGGGAACGGCTCTCCGTGGAATCGTAAAATTCGTAGCCCGGGTGGAGGGGATAATCTATACCTCAGTTCAATACTCGCACTGAATCCAGATAATGGTGAGTATGTATGGCACTACCAAGTCACCCCAAAAGACAATTGGGATTACACAGCTACACAACAATTAGTTCTTGCACAACTCGACATTAATGGATCTACCCGGGATGTGATTATGCAGGCGCCAAAAAATGGTTTTTTCTATGTCCTCGATCGCGCCTCAGGCGAGCTACTGTCAGCAAATCCATACACCCATGTAACCTGGGCAAGTCATGTTGATATGAATACAGGGAGACCAGTAGAGACGGAGTACGCAGATTATCAAAATAATGGTGGTAGTTATATATGGCCATCACCGTTCGGAGCTCATAACTGGCAGCCGATGTCCTTCAGCCCAAATACAGGCCTCGTCTACATACCGGTGCAGAATATCCCCGGATATTTCTCCGAGTTAAAAAAAGTGGAATACAAAATAAATCGCTGGAATACAGGCGTTGATCTATACGAGGCACGAGATGCAAAAAGCTGGGTCACAGCAAAAGCATCAAGAGATGCGCTGGTTTATGGAGAACTTGTTGCTTGGGATCCAGTCAAGGGTAGCAGCAGATGGCGAGTCAGGCTCCCCAAACCATCAAATGGAGGAGTGCTTAGCACAGCTGGCGGTATTGTATTTCAAGGCACGCAGGAGGGGAAATTTGCCGCCTACGATGCGGAGGATGGAGAACCGCTTTGGGAGTACAAATCAGATAGTGCAATTTTAGCCGGACCAATCAGCTATGCGATCAACAGCAATCAATACATCGTCGTTACCCAAGGGGGTGGTGGGACGGTAATGCTTACTCTGGGCGACGACCTAAAATATGAGCGAGTAAATCATAACAAGCTTCTAGTATTCAGACTACGTGAGTCCAATCAAAGGCCAAAGCAATCAAATCAAAGCCTTGCGACAATTTTAGCGGTCGAGGATGAATCAAGCATCGATGAGAAGAACATCGGTCGCGGTGAAATGCTATACAGTCGAAATTGTTCGACGTGCCATGGAATTAGTGCAAAGGGAAATGGTGTGCTACCAGATTTACGCTATATGGACAAAGAGACCCACCGTGGCTTTATGG
>MDTB01051346.1_pt1 | contig 21661 bp, 20 predicted proteins | sample 811161 | NCBI WGS metagenome assembly MDTB01 (sample SAMN05326650, study PRJNA326480) | marine metagenome | isolation source: seawater | place: Mediterranean Sea | collected 2009 | reverse complement strand
TGAAACGGCGAGGTAAGAGCTCACCGGTTTTTTGGTAACAAAAAACGCATGGCAAACCCCACTGGGAGCAAGGTTAAATAGAGAAGACGTAGCATTAGCTTGCAAAAAACAGTCTTTAGTTGGTCTTCTGGGTTAACCGCTAGAGCTTTAATGTGAATTAAAGCCTAGATAAATGACATCTTAAATGACAGAACCCGGCTTATAAATTATCTGGCTTAAAACCCAACACATTTGTTCTTCATTTGTACTAAAGTAATCTTTACAATCTTATTGACTATTTACTAAAAACCCATACTATCCCATGTAATCCCATAATGGAGGGTGATTTGAAAAATTTTAATTTAAAAGAGCTTATTAACAATAATGTTTTTATCAAGTTACGAAAACAAATTAGACAGGAAAGGTCGTGTATCTGTGCCAGCTACATTTAGATCACACTTAAGTTCAATGGGTTATAACGGATTTATTTGTTATCCTTCATTTAATCACAATGCATTAGAGGGATGCTCACAAGACAGAATTGAAAAATTATCTAATACGATTGACTCATTAAATCCATTTGAAGAAAAAAGAGACTATTTTGCTACGTCGGTTTTATCTGAAAGTGAAAATTTACAATTTGATACAGAGGGAAGAGTGTCAATTTCAGAAAAATTATTAAATCACGCAAAAATAAAAAATAATATATTATTTGTAGGTCTTGGCAAAACATTTCAAATTTGGGAACCTAAAAATTTTGAAAAATTTAAAACCTTTGCAAGAAAAAAGGCTTTTCAAAATAGATCTAACTTAAAATGGGAAAACAAACAGAAAGGAGAAGCATCATGAGTATAAATGTCGGAGGAGGAGAGTTAAGAGAATTAAAACCAAGAATACTTGTAATTGGTGTTGGTGGAGCTGGTGGAAATGCTATAAATGCTATGATTGACGCAGGAATGCAAGGTGTGGAATTTGTTGCTGTGAATACGGATGCTCAAGATTTAAAAATGAGTAAAGCGGATGCAAAAATACAAATAGGTATGAATTTAACAAAAGGACTTGGTGCAGGAGCAAAAAACGATATAGGCCAAGCAGCTGCAGATGAGTCAATCAGCGAAATTATTAATTATATTCAAGGTAGCAATATGGTTTTTATCGCTTCAGGAATGGGCGGTGGAACTGGCACAGGAGCATCACACGTAATTGCTAAAGCAGCGCGTGAAATGAATATTTTAACTGTTGGAGTTACTACACTTCCCTTCGCATACGAAGGTCCCAAACGAATGAGAAGAGCCTCAGCAGGTTTAGAAGAATTAAAAAGACATTTAGATACTACAATAGTAGTGCCAAATCAAAATCTTTTTAAAATTGCAAACGAGTCAACAGGATTTGAGGAGTCTTTTAGTTTATCTAATGATGTTTTAAAACACGGCGTGCAAAGTATTACTGACTTAATGGTAAGACCAGGAATGATAAATTTAGACTTTGCTGACGTTGAAACGGTAATGAGCTCAAGTGGCAAAGCAATGATGGGTACAGGAGAAGCAGAGGGAGAGAATAGAGCCATGTCGGCTACTGAGCTAGCATTAAATAATCCATTAATCGACGAATATACTCTTCAAGGTGCAAAAGGCTTATTAGTAAATATTACAGGAGGAAGTGATATCAAATTATTTGAAGTTGATGCTGCAGTCAATAAAATAAGAGCTGAAGTTGATCCTGAAGCTGAATTAATTTTTGGGGCAATTAAAGATGAAAATATGAACGGAAAGATAAGAGTGTCAATTGTTGCCACTTCATTGAAAGGTGCTTCAGTCACTCCTGAACCGAGACCAGTGCTTAATGTAGTCAATAATTCAAATAGAGGTAACAGTTATTCAGAAAATTTATTTTCAAGAAATAATATTGAGCAAAATATTGTTAATTCTATTGATGGAGCTACAGCATTAAAACTTGAAGAGTCTTATGAGATAAAAAATAGTGAGGAACAAAATGCTTTAATTGACAGCTTTGAAAATAGTGAAGAAAATAAAATATCTAAACGAACGATGCAGACAAGCATTAGCGAAGAGATCCCTGCAGGAGTCTCTATTGAAAGTGCTTCTTACATTGAAAAAAATACAGATATTGAATTAAATGAGCCGCTGACAAATGAAGATAATTTAGATAAAGAAACTCTTAAAGAGGAGTATACACCAAAACTTTTTTCTGATGATCAAATAAAAGACAATACCGAAACTGATATTTTTGAAGAACAGAGGCCTTCCGAGCAGTTATTTGATCAGGACACTAATGAGGAAGAAGACTTTGAAATTCCTGCCTTTTTAAGAAGACAAAAATTTTAATGAAAAATTTAAAAATTAATGAGAAATCAAACATCATCACTGGATTATTCCCATTTTCCAGTGATGTTGAACGAAATCATTAAAATTTCTTCTCCTGCTAATGGCGGTGTTTTTATTGATTGCACCTTTGGAGGAGGAGGTTACTCAAGTGCCTTACTAAAATATTCCAAGACTAAAGTTATAGGTATTGATAGAGATGAAGTCGTCTCTTCTATAGCAAAGAAATTCAAAGAAAAATTTAAAAATAGATTTCAATTCTATCAATTAAAATTTAGTGATGTAGATAAATTATTTGATAAAAGAGTTGATAATATTATTTTTGATTTAGGTCTTTCTTCTATTCAGTTGAAAGATTTAAAAAGAGGTTTTTCGTTTAACTCTAAGGACAAGTTGGATATGAATATGGGCCTATCAGATGTTTCTGCTGAGCAGGTCATCAATAACTTAAGCGAGAAACATCTAAAATTAATTATAAAGATATTAGGTGAAGAACAAGATGCAGCTAAAATAGCTCGAAATATAGTTAAAGCTAGATCAAATAAGAAAATTACTAGAGTAAATGAACTAGTAAAAATAATTGAAAAAAGTAAAAGAAATAAATATTTATCAAAAATAAATCCAAGTACAAAAACTTTTCAAGCAATAAGAATATTTGTTAACAAAGAAATATCAGAACTTTTAAATGGGATAATAAATGCTACAAAAATATTAAAACCTGGCGGAAAAATTATAGTAATAAGCTTCCATTCTATTGAAGATAAGATAGTAAAATACTTCTTTAGCAACTTCTCAAAAAATAGATCAAATCCATCTAGATATCATCCTGATAACAATAACAACGATCCGATACTCTTTGAGGAATATAAAAATAAAATAATCAAACCATCTGCTGATGAAATAGATATAAATAGTCCATCTCGATCAGCAAAATTGAGATTTGCTGTAAGAAGCAAAAATCAATTTATTTTTCCATTAAGTTTGATCAAAAAATTTAATAAATATTTGGAAGTAGAGAACAATAATGTTTAGATTAAAAATTTTAATTTCAATCATTATTTTCTCATCTTTACTATTTGGGACATCAATAATCAAGAATCAAACTAGAGAGATTGAAAAAAAAATATCTAGTATTAGAAAATTAATCTTAATTCAAGAGAGAGACTTGTACGAGTCTCAATTAGACTATTCTTATTTAACTTCACCATCAATGTTGGATAAAAAAATAGAGACTTTTGATAATGAACATTATTTGCCAATGGATTATTCTAAAATTTTTTTAAGTTTATCTAATTTTTTAGATTTAAAAAATAAATTTATAACACAAAAAAATAAATATGAGAAAAAAATTAAAAAAAAATAAAAACATAAATATAAATCAAACTAGTTTTTATTTTGAGGATTATTTGGAGACAAATAAAAAAAATAGAAGCTCTAAAAAAAATAATTTTTTTCAAGATAGAATTTATTTATTATTTTTTTATTTTTTTCATTAATTTTAATTTTTAGTATAAGAATTGTACATGTTTCACTAAATAAGTTTGAAATATTTAATCAATTAGATAAAAGACAAAACTTCACTTTGCTAAGAAGAGATATTGTTGACAGAAATGGTTATTTATTATCCAGAAATATAAATTTTTTTCATGCAGCTATTAATCCAACTTTAATTAAGAATAAGGATAATTTTATAATTAAACTAAGATTAAATTTTCCAGAACTTCCAATTAAACAAGTAGAGGAACAACTAAAAGATGGAAAATATTTTTATTTAAAAAAACGTATTAGCCTAGATGACAAAGAAAAATTTTGGGCTTTAGGTGAAAAGGGTATAATTTTTGAGCCATTTCAGTCTAGATTATATACCCACGCAAACTTGTTCAGCCATGTCATAGGTCAAGTTGACTACGATAATTTTGGTGTTTCAGGGATCGAAAAATACTTTGATAAAGAGTTAAAAGCCAAAGATTTTTCAAACGAGCCTTTGAGGATTACTTTAGACGCAAATATCCAATATTTAATAAATAAAGAGCTAAATAAAGCCCTAGTAACTTTTAATGCTACTGGCGCTGCTTCATTATTAATGGATGTTAATAGTGGTGAAATCTTATCCTTAGTTTCTTTACCAAATTTTGACATTAATAAAAGAATAAATCTTAAAGACAAAAAATATATAAATAAAATTACTAAAGGAGTTTATGAGCTAGGATCAATATTTAAGACTTTTACAATTGCTCTTGCATTAGAAAATAATATCGTAAAACCTAGGACTAAATTAAACAACATACCTCAAAGTATAAAATGTTCTAATCATATTATATCAGATTTAAAAAAATTCCCAAAAAATTTATCAGTTGAAGACATTTTGATAAGATCATCTAATGTTGGGACATTACTTATTGCTAGAAAAATTGGTGAAGAGAAATTTAAAAAATTTTTTGAAGATACTAAATTACTTAAAAGTCCCGATTTACAATTGCAAGAAGTTGGAATTCCCATAAATTTTAATTGGAACAAATGTAAATTAGAAACAGTTTCTTTTGGACATGGTATTACTACAACTCCAATACAAGCAGCAACGGTTTACGCTGCATTAACTAATGGAGGAAAATTAATTCAGCCAAGTTTAGTTAAAAAAAAAGATAAAAATGAGATTTACAATCAATTGGTTTCAGTTCATACGAGCGAAAAGATAAATAATATCTTGAGAAAGGTTGTGACTGATGAAGCTGGAACAGCTAGTTTAGCCGATGTTGATGGATATAATGTAGCAGGAAAAACAGGCACTTCACAAAATTATTTTAATAAAAAAGAAAATTTGAATACATTTATTTCGGTTTTTCCATCTCATAAGCCTAAATATGTTTTATTAGTGATGCTGGAAAATCCTCAAGCAGCAAAAGATTTAATATATAATTATAGGGGGCTTAAAATAAAAAGTAATAGAAATGAGGCAGGATGGAATTCAGTGTATGTAGCGGGCAAAATAATAAAAAAGATTGGACCAATTTTAGCCATAAATACCAAAGATTTTAATAGTCAATATGTTGTTGAAAAAATTGATTAATAATCACCTTATTAAAAATAATATTAAAGTTAAAGGTCTAGCAACAAATAGTAATATAATTAAAAAGGGTTTTATTTTTTTTGCTATTAAGGGTCTCAAGCATAACGGTGAAAGTTATATTAACGATGCGATAAAAAGAGGAGCTATAGCTGTTATTTGTTCCAAAAAATGTAAATTTAGTCATAAAAAAATAATTGTGATAAAAACTTCTGATATTAGACATCTCTTGAGTGAAGTATCATCTAAGTTTTATAAACTTAAACCAAAAAATATTATCGCTGTAACAGGTACAAACGGCAAGACATCTGTAGCAGATTTATTTTATCAGATGCTTTCTCTCAGTAAAGTTCCAGTTGCATCTATAGGAACATTAGGCATTAAATACAATAATAAAGTCATTAAGACTGAATTAACTTCCCCTGATACAATTACTCTTCACAAAGAGTTAGAGATAATTAAAAAAAATAAAATTGATAACGTTATTGTGGAAGCCTCTAGCCATGGCTTAAATCAAAAAAGGCTAGAGCATTTAAATTTTAGAGCAGGAATATTCACAAATTTTAGTCAAGATCATTTAGATTATCATAAAACTATGAATTCATATTTAAGATCTAAATTACACTTATTCAAAAATATATTAAGTAAGAAAAAAACCGTAATATCAGATAGTTCAATAAAAGAATATAAGATTTTAAAAAAAATTTGTAAAAAAAGAAATTTAAAATTGATAGATATAAATAAAAAAAAAGATCAAAAACAAAAAAATTCACATCTCAAATATGATAGTATTAGATATAAAAACACTTTCATGGCACTTGAAGCAGCTAAATTATGTATTCCAAGAAAAAAAATTTCTCTTTTAAATTTAAAAAATTTATCTCAAGCTACCGGCAGGATGGAGCTAGTAAGAACCTTTCCTAGCAATATAAAAGTATTCGTTGATTTTGCGCATACGCCAGACGCACTTAAAAAAGCTTTGAGTGAAATAAAAAATTTTTACGGCGAGGTTACTTCTTTAGTATTTGGTTGCGGCGGAGACAGAGATTATAAAAAAAGACCCTTAATGGCAAAAGTAGCAAATAAATATTGTCAAAAAATTTATGTTACAGATGACAACCCCAGAAATGAAAAGCCTGAAAATATTAGAAAAGAAATTATCAAATATATTAAAAATAGAACATACTTTAATATTGGAAACAGGTCTAAGGCTATTAGAACAGCTATTCTAAATGCTAGTCCTCACGAGGTAATTGTAGTAGCTGGAAAAGGCCATGAAAACAAACAAATTTATAAAAATAAAGTTTTAAATATTTCTGATAAAAAAAATTATAAAAAAAATTAAGTTAAAATCCAAAAAATTATCATCCAAAGAACAAACTTTTTCTCAAAATAAAAAAGTTTTAACTGAAATAAATAGAAAAAACGAAATAAGAAATTTTCACGGTATAGCTATAGATTCAAGAATAGTGAAAAAAGGTAATTTATTTTTAACCATTAAAGGTAAAAATAATGATGGGTCGAAATTTATATCTAAAGCTTTAAAAAGAGGAGCAAGTTACATAGTTTCCTCAAAAAAATTTAAAAAACCTAAAAAAAAAATAATATACGTAAAAAATGAAATTACTTTTTTAAATAATTTTGCATCAAAGAAAAGAACATATACAAATGCTAAAATCTTAGGAATAACTGGTAGCGCGGGAAAAACTTCATTAAAAAATCTTGTTAAAAATTTATTAGAAAATTACGGTAAAACATTTTGTTCACCAAAATCATACAATAATCATTTTGGTGTACCCTTAAGTTTATCACAATTAAGCACCAATCATAAATTTGGTATATTTGAGATAGGAATGAGTAAAGCTGGAGAAATAAATTTTTTATCTAACCTTGTTAAGCCACATATAGGCATCATAACAAATATTGGAGAAGCTCATATTGAAAATTTCAAAAACTTAAAAGGAATCGCCAATGCAAAAGGAGAATTGATCGATAACATTCACAAAAATGGAACAATCATTCTTAATCGAGATGATAAATATTTTGGATATTTGGAAAAAAAAGCTAAAAAAAAAATCTTAAAGTTGTAACTTTTGGATTAAGTAAAAAATCTGATGTTTATCCTTTAAAAATTACTCAAATAAATAATAAAAAGAAGTTTAAAGTAAAAATTTTTAATCAAAATTATTTTGTAAAAATAGGCAATCTCAACATTTACAATGTATTAGCTTCATTAGCTATACTTAAGCTATTAAATTTAAATATTAATCGAATTATCAAGTATTATAAAAAATACGAAGCTACACCAGGCAGAGGTAAAATATACAAGATATTTAGGTACCAAAAATTTTTTAAACTTATAGATGAAAGTTATAACGCTAATCCTCTTTCTGTAAAAACCGCGATACAAAATTTTAATGCGATAAAAAAACAAAATTTTAAAAAATACTTATTACTTGGCGATATGCTTGAGTTGGGCAAAAAATCTGAAGTTTTACATAAAGACTTATCAAAAGTTATTAACAAGTCCGACATAGACAAAGTATTTGTTAAGGGTAGCAAAAGTCTAATTACCTATAAATATATTTCAAAAAATAAACGCGGAAATATTTTTCAACAAGATGAAGATATAGATTTTACATTGAATAATATAATATCTAATAATGATTACATAATGATTAAAGGATCTAATGCTACGGGTTTAAACAATTTTTGCGAAAGGGTAATAAAAGGTTTTTAAATGCTATTTCATTTTTTTACTTCATTAGTTGATCAATATTCTTTTTTAAATGTTTTTAGATATTTGACTTTTAGAACTGGCTTATCAGTGATGACTTCTTTAATTGTGGTTTTTATCATTGGAGCCCCTCTAATTAAGATTTTTTCAGAAAAAATGATTACCGGTCCTATTAGGCAAGACGGACCAATTGATCATATAGTTAAAAAATCTGGCACTCCTACAATGGGAGGTGTAATAATAATCATTGGTATTATTTTAAGTACATTACTTTGGTCAGATTTAAGAAATATCTATGTATGGATTTTGATATATGTTTCTTTAAGTTTAGGTAGCCTAGGTCTTTTAGATGACATTTTAAAAATTAAATTAAAAAATTCTAGTGGTCTAAAATCAAGGTATAAATTTTTAGGTCAATTAATAATTAGTGCTTCCGCTTTATTTATTCTAATTAATTATTCTGACCATGAATTTTTATTTGATCTTTATTTCCCATTCTTTAAAAATTTAGTTTTGCACATGGGACTTTTTTTTATACCTTTTGGATTATTTGTAGTAATAGGAGCATCAAATGCAGTAAATTTAACTGACGGTCTTGACGGTCTAGCAACTGTTCCCGTTATGCTGGTTGCACTATCATTTACATTAATCTCCTATGTAGTCGGAAATACAATTTTTTCAGAGTATCTACAAATTCAGTACATTCCTGACGTAGGTGAATTGTCGATTTTTTGTGGTTCAATTGTAGGAGCTTGTTTAGGTTTTCTTTGGTACAACGCTCCTCCTGCAAAAATATTTATGGGGGATACAGGTTCACTGTCTCTAGGAGGTTCTTTGGCAGCTGTGGCTATAATTGTAAAGCATGAAATTGTACTTGCAATTATTGGAGGACTATTTGTTTTAGAGACAGTATCAGTAATTATTCAGGTAATTTCTTTTAAATTAACTGGCAAAAGAATATTTAAGATGGCGCCAATTCATCATCATTTTGAAAAAAAAGGATGGGCTGAGTCTACAATAGTAATTCGATTTTGGATTATAGCTATTATTTTAGCACTTGTGGGGCTAGCTACTTTGAAACTTAGGTAGTAAATGTCTTCAATTAGCGATTTAAAAAAATTATCTTTTTTAGTCTACGGTTTAGGTGTTACCGGAAGATCTGTTATCAAATTTCTTAAAAAAAAAAAGTTGAAGAATTTCTACACATGGGATGATAATAAAAAAAATTTGTTTAAAAATAAAAGGCCTTTAAATTTAAATAAGTGTATCAAAGAAGTCGATTTTATAATCTTAAGCCCTGGAATAAGTTTACTAACTTCAAAATACAGGAATCAATTAATCAAGTTTAAAAAAAAGATTATTACTGATTTAGATTTAATTTTTTTATTTAAAAAAAACTTTAAAAGCATTGTTGTTACCGGCACCAATGGCAAGTCAACAACTTGTAAAATAATTAAACACGTTTTAAAAAAAAATAATTTTAAATCATTATTAGGGGGAAATATTGGAATACCCGTTCTAGAGCTAAATCCAAAAAAAAATAATTATTTAATTATTGAAGCTTCATCGTTTCAATTATCATACTCAAAATTTATTTGTCCCGATTACTCGATTCTACTAAATATCACTAATGATCACCTTGATTGGCATGGGAATATGAAAAACTATATAAATGCCAAATTCAAAATTTTTCAACTTCAGACCAAGAATCAATTTTCATTAATTAATAAAAAATTTGAAAAAATTTTTAAGAGAAGAAAACTTTTAGGAAAATTAATTATTCCTAAATTCAAAAACTATAAAAAAATTAAATCTAAGATTAAGAATTCATATTTAAATAATAGTATGAATGATGAAAATATGTCTCATATTTTTCAACTATCGAAATTACTGAAAATTAACACAAGATCCTTTGTGAATTGCTTGAGCACTTTTAGGGGATTACCTCATAGATATGAAATTTTTTTAAAAAAAAAAAATATTGTTTTTATTAATGATTCAAAGGCAACTTCGTTTGAAGCGACTAAGTTTGCTTTACAAAATAGCAAAAATATTTTTTGGATTTTTGGTGGATTACCAAAAAAAAAAGATAAATTTATTTTAAAAAATGTAAAAAAAAATATAATTAAATCTTATATTATCGGAGAGGACACAAATTTTTTTAAAAACCAAGTTAAAAATGAATTAAATTTTAGTATTGCAAGAAACCTAAAAAACTCACTTATCGAGATAGTTAAAGACACTAAACTTCTCAAAAATAATGAAGTTTGTACAATTCTTTTAAGCCCTGCGGCAGCTTCATACGACCAATTTAAGAACTTTGAAAAAAGGGGTGAAGAATTTAAAAAATTGAGTAGAAACTATGCAAGAAAGTACTTTTAGATTTAAGATTATAAGTAATTGGCGAAACATAGATAAAAAAATCTTTTTTTGTTTTTTATCACTTTTTTTTCTCGGATTATTCTTCTCTTTTTCCTCGACATCATCGCTAGCAGGAGAGAGACTGAACAAAGATTATTATTTCTATTTTTCAAGACATTTAATTTTTACTTTTTTTGCCATTACAATAATGATGGTTATTTCAATAATAGAAACGTCAATTTTTAATAAAATAATAATTCCTTTATTTATAATTTTTTTTATATTACTTCTTTTGGTTCCATTTTTTGGAATTGAAGTCAAAGGAGCCAAAAGATGGTTAGACTTTTACTTTTTCAGATTACAACCCATAGAACTTCTTAAACCTTTTTTTATTCTAGCTACTGTTAAAGTTTTAAATTTTAGTCAATATAAAAATACTCAGATGAAATATTTTCTAAGTTTTTTGTTATTATCATCTGTAATTGTTCTTTTAGTTGACCAACCAGATCTTGGACAATCAATTCTTTTAGTTGGAAGTTGGATCGCAACTGTTTTTGTTTCAGGAGTGAGTTTTCTTTATATGTTTATCTTTTTTTTAGTTTTTATTGTGTCGATAAGTTCTTTAATATTATTAATGCCTGAAAAATTTAGTTATATTACAAATCGTTTGATTACTTTCATCGATCCATCAAAGGGCGATAAATTTCAGTCATCTTCTGCCTTAGATGCAATAAAACTTGGCGGTCTTAAAGGACAAGGAATGGGAGAAGGGATTTTAAAAGATAGAGTTCCAGAAGCTCATACAGATTATATAATTTCAATTATTTCAGAAGAGTACGGCTCTATAATTTCTGTAATAATAATTTCAATTTTCTTATATATATCTTTTAGAATAATAAAAAATTGTATAAATCAAAATGATCAAATAATAAAAATTTCATTATGCGGTCTTTCAGCTTTATTAATTTTTCAAACTTTTATCCATGTTGGAGTTAACACAAGTCTTATACCTACAACCGGCATGACTTTACCATTTCTTAGTTATGGTGGATCATCATTAATCGGTAGCGCAATTCTTGCTGGAATAATTTTGAATTATACAAAGAATAGAACATATCTATATGACTAAAAAAATAAAAGCAGTAATAGCAATAGGCGGAACTGGCGGACATGTATTGCCAGGCTGTTTTTTAGCAGATCATTTAAATGGAATGAATTACAATGTTGAGTTAGTAACTGACAAAAGAGGATACAAATATATTAAAAATTCTCAGAATTTTAATATTTCAACATTATCGTCTACGCCATTAAATAAAAAAAATATATTTACAATTTCTCTTACCTTCTTGATGGTATTATATGCTATTTTAAATTCTTTATTTTTTTTGACTATAAGAAGACCATCAATAGTTTTTGGAATGGGTGGTTATGCATCTTTTCCAATTTGTATTGCTGCAACAATATTAAGAATTAGATTTATAATTTATGAAAATAATCTTTATATTGGAAAAGCAAATAAATACTTATTACCATTCGCAAATAAGATTTTTGTTTCAAATAAAGAATTAGAAGGTATACCAAGCAAATATAATAATAAATTAGAAGAAATAGGTAATATTATTGATAAAAAAATAATATTTTTTTCAAAATTTAAATTACAAGAACAGACTAATAAACTTAATATACTTGTGCTAGGAGGCAGCCAGGCAGCAAAAGTTTTTGGAGACATACTTCCTAATATCTTTAGAAAATGTAAAGATGAAGGTGTAAGTCTAAAAATTTTTCAACAATGTTTACAGGATCAAAATGAAGAATTAAATAAATTTTACAAAGATAATAATATTGAGCATGAAACTTTTAATTTCAGCAATAATTTAACAAATTATTTTTCTAAAATAAATTTAGCAATTACAAGGTCTGGATCTTCAATGTTAGCAGAGTTAACAAATTTAAATATCCCATTTATTTCTATACCGCTCCCTTCATCGGCTGATAATCATCAATTAAAAAATGCACTTTATTATAAAGAAAGAGACTTTGCTTTTCTTATAGAAGAAAAAGATTTACTAAATAAACTACCTGCTCTTATAAAAAAAATCTATCATGATGCATCTATACTAAAAAAATTAAGCATTAATCAGAATCGATATTCTGATAAAGATGTCTATAACAATATAAATAAAATATTAAATATATCACCTTATGAAAAAAATTAACTTAGGAAATAAAGAAGTTATTCATTTTGTTGGAATAGGTGGAATCGGAATGAGCGGGTTGGCTCAGATTATGAAAAATATGGGTTTTAAAATTCAAGGCAGCGATCAAAACAAAAATAAAAATACAATAAGTTGTACAAAATCAGGTATAAAAGTTTTTATTGGCCACTCTAAAAAAAATGTAAAAAACGCAACAATTCTTGTTAGATCATCCGCTATTAAAAACAATAACAATGAAGTACAATATGCTCGTATCAAAAAAATACCGATTTATTCAAGAGCTGATGTATTAGCAGACGTCGTTTCACTCAAAAAAAATATTATCATTACTGGATCTCACGGAAAAACTACAACAACTTCACTCGTTTCAAAGATATTATCTGATCAAAAATTAGATCCAACAATTATAAATGGTGGAGTAATTAATTCTTTAATGAGTAACGCAAAGCTAGGTAGAGGAGAATGGGCAATACTCGAGGCAGATGAGTCAGACGGCAGTTTTCTAAAACTTCCTATTAATTATTCAATAGTCACAAATATAGACTATGAGCATATAGATTATTACAAAAATTATAAAAATTTGGAAAATTCATTTATCAAGTTTATAGAAAAAACACCTCCTACTGGAAAAGCAGTAGTTTGCTTAGACAATCCAAGAATTAAAAAGATTTTGAATAAAATTAAAAATAAAAATATTTTGACTTACGGAGAAAATTCAAATGCTAATTTCAGAATCTCTAATATAAGATTTAAATTCTATTACACTGTCTTTGACTTAGATTATAAAAGTCAAGAAAGAAAAAAAATAAAAATAAAAAATATTTACCTAAAACTTTTAGGAAGGCACAATGTTTTAAACGCTGTCGCAGCAATAGTGATATGCTTAAACATTGGTGTCAGCACAAGAATTATAAAAAGCTCTTTAAAAAAATTTTCGGGGGTCCAAAGAAGAATGACAAAAATATTTACAAAAAATAAAAACGATTTTTACGACGATTATGCTCATCATCCAACTGAAATTTCTTCAACATTAAATGGGATTAAAAATGTATCAAAAAAAAGAAAAATTATATCTGTATTTGAACCACATCGTTATTCTAGAGTCCTTACTTTAAAAAAAGAATTCGCTAAATCTTTTGTTAAATCTAATATAGTTATTCTTTGCCCTTTATATGCTGCTGGTGAAAAGAAAAATTCTAAATTTAGCCAAATTAATTTTGCAAAATTAATCTCTAAAATGTCAAAAACACAAGTAATTATATTAAAAAAAAATGAGGAATTAAAAAAATACTTTAAAAAGAATTTATTTGAAGATGAAATTGTAGTTGGCATGGGCGCTGGATTAATTTCTAAATGGATGAGAGATTTAAAAGATATTTTATGAACTCAAATCAAGTGTTAGTTAATAAATTTGGTAAAAATATTTCTAATAATACTAGTTTATCTAACTATAGCTGGTTTAATCTTGGAGGTCCTGCAGAATTTCTTTTTAAACCAGAAAATAAAAATCAATTAATAGAATTTTTAAAAGAAAATAACAAAAAAAATAAATTTAAAGTTACAATAATCGGCGCTGGATCAAATATTTTGATAAGAGATAAAGGTATAAAGGGAGTTGTGATAAAGCTAGGTTCAAGTTTTTCTAAAATAAATCTAATAGATAAGACAACTATTGAGGCAGGAGCAGGCACTCTAGATCGTAAAATATCAATTTTTGCCAAAGATAATGAAATAGGCGGCATGGAATTTTTGTCATGTATACCTGGGTCAATAGGAGGAGCTGTTGTGATGAACAGTGGTTGCTATGGAGCTGAAATTTCGAATATTTTGCATTCGATAAATATAATTGATCTTAAAAAATGTGAGGAGAGAGAGATAAAAAAAAATGATATTAAGTTTTTCTACAGAGGCACTAATCTACCTAAAGATATTATAATTACCTCAGTAAAAGTAAAAGGGAAAACAAATTCAAAACAAACTATTGAAAAAATACAAAACGATATGATTGAAAGAAAAAAAAAATCTCAACCTAGTCAAGTCAAAACTTGCGGGAGTACATTTAAAAATTTTAATAAAGATAAAAAAGCATGGCAATTAATAAAAGAGACAGGATGTGATCAATTTAAAGAAGGAGACGCAATCATTTCTAAGAAACATTGTAATTTCTTTGTAAATAATGGAAAAGCTAATTCTACCGATATTGAGAAATTAATTTATAGAGTAAAACAAACAGTCAATAAAAAAACTGGAGTTGATCTCGAACTAGAGATCAAAATAATTGGTGAAAAAAAAATTTAAGCATGTCTTAGTTGTTTTGGGTGGTACATCTGGCGAAAGGGAAATTAGTCTCGATAGTGGCAAAGCTTGTATAAAAGCTCTTAAAAAAAAAAAATATATCGTATCAACTTTTGATCCTAAGTTTAAAAATTTCAATTTAATAGATAAGAAAAAAATTGATGTTATTTTTAATGCTTTGCACGGAAAGGACGGGGAAGATGGAGTTGCTCAAAGTTATTTTGAATATTTAAAAATACCCTACACTCACTCTGGCATAATAAGCTCATATAATGCTATGAATAAAGTTATTTCTAAAAGAATTTTTATCAAAAATAATATTACAACTCCAAAATTTTTACATCTAAAGAAAAATGAGATAAATATAAAAAATATTCCCTTACAATTAAGAAAAAACAAAATAGTTTTCCCTTTAGTAGTTAAACCAATTAATGAAGGTTCAAGCTTAGGAGTTAAAATTAACAAAAATTTTAAAGATTTGAAAAGATCAATTAAATATCTTTTTAAAAAATATGATGAGCTTTTGCTCGAACAATTTATTGGGGGCCAAGAAATACAAGCAGCAGTTTTAAACAACATTTCATTGGGAGCGATAGAATTAATTCCAAAAAGGTCATTTTATGATTATAAGGCTAAATATAAAAAATCAGCAAAAACCAAACACATAATGCCAGCAAGATTAAACAAAAATAAATACCGACAAGTATTAAAAATTGCAAAAAAAGCACATAAAGTTTTAGAATGTAGAGGTGTTTCTAGAACTGACTTTAAGTTTTACAAGAATAAATTTTATCTTTTAGAGACCAATACTCAACCAGGTATGACTAATCTTTCATTGGTTCCTGAAATTGCTAGTTACCGTGGTATGAAATTTTCAACTTTAATAGAGAAAATTTTAAACGACGCTAGTGTCAATCGATGAAAAAAAGATTTATAATTGCCTCTATATTGCTAGTAATTTTAAGCACTTATAGTCCATATGAAAAATTAAATATAAAATCTATTTTTAAAATTAAAAAAATTATCATTGAAAACAACTATATTCTTGAGGAAGAAGATATTAAAAATGAATTATCTTTTTTATATGACACAAATATTTTTTTTATAACTCCTTTAAATATAAAAGATGAAATTTCTAAAAATAGTTTTATAGAAAGCTATGAAATTAAAAAAATATATCCTCAAACAATAAAAATTAGAATTTTTGAAAAAAACCCTATCGTTTTAATACAAAATAAAAAAGAGAAAAAATTTTTTACAGAAAAAGGAGAAATTGCAAAATATTTTGAGACCGAAAAGCTTCAAAATTTACCGATTGTATTTGGTGATGAAAAAAGTTTCAAAATTTTTTATTCTGAAATTAAAAAAATTAATTTTCCGGTAGATTTTATAAAAAAATTTTATTTATTTAATTCTAACAGATGGGATTTGACTACCAAAGAAAATCAAACAATAAAACTACCTATAAAAAATTATATTAGTAGTCTTGAAAATTTTTTTCAAATAAAAGACCAATATAATTTTAGACAATATAAATCTTTTGATTATAGAATAACTAATCAACTTATTTTAAAATAATAAATGCAAAATACTTTATCATTATTTATTGAGATTAATAAATTCGAGTATATTTTTTCAGTTGGTAGCGTAGATCAAAATAATTTATTCAATGTCGAGAAAAAAATAAGTTTTCCGCTAAAAGGGATAGAAAAAAATAAAATAGTTGATTTTGAAATAGTTTACAAAATTTTAAGTGAAAATATTTACCTGATAGAACAAAAAACAAATTTTACTTTTAAAGAAGTTATTTTAATTTTAGACGATTTTAAATTTTCATATATCAATCTAACAGGACATAAAAGACTAAATGGATCACAATTATTAAAAGAAAATATTACATATATCCTTAACACTCTTAAATCAAATATCAATGAATGTGAAAATAATAAAAAGATAATTCATATTTTTAATAATAAATTTAATTTAGATAAAAAAGATATTAATAATATTCCTATAGGTTTATTCGGGGATTTTTATACGCATGAACTCTCTTTTTTTCTAATGCATAAAAACGATTATAAAAATTTGAGTAATATTTTTGAGAAATGTAATTTAAAAATACAAAAAATCTTAATAAAAAGTTTTATTGAAGGAGTTTCAATTGAGAAGAAAAATGAAGCTAATACTTTTTTCAATATAATAGTAGATAAAAAAAATATTAAAATATTATATTTTGAAAATTCTGCTTTAAAAATAATTGAAGAATTAAAATTTGGATCAGATTTAATAATTAATGATATTTCTAAAATTACATCATTAAATACTGAACAAATTAAAAAATTTCTTATCAGAACAGAATTAAATTACGCTCAAAATGAAATCCTTGAAAAGGAGTACTTCGAAGAAACACCATTCAGAAAAATAAAAAAAAAATTGATCTTAGATATTGCCAATGCAAGAATTAATGAGCTTGCTGAAATTATTTTATATAAAAATTTAAATATTCAAAAACTTGTTAAAATAAATACCCCAATTTTTTTAGATATAAATGTCAAAAATGAAGGTTATTTAAAAATATTAAAGGAAAGTTTTAATAAATTTTTTTCTGAGAGTGGAAAATTTGAAATAAAAAACTTAGATCAAATCTCTAACGAAGAAATTCTATCAAATGCATACGAAATAGTTCATTTTGGTTGGAAAAAAGAGGCTGTTCCGATAGTTAAGGCAAAAAAAACCTTAATTTCCAGGTTTTTTGATCTTTTATTCAATTAATTTTTGTTATTTTCAGAAACATTAGTTGTTTTAAGTGTTTTACCTTATTTTTGTATAACCTTTCTGCATGTTAGAAATTTATCAGCAAACCATAGAAAAACCTCTTAGTTTCAAAGGTGTAGGATTGCATAATGGAAAAAAGACAAAAATCACAATTTTTCCAGGAAAAGAAGATCAAGGTATAATTTTTAAAAGAACTGATCTTAAAAATGATAATGAAATTCTTGCAAGCTATAAAAATGTAACTTCTGCAAAACTTAGCACAACCTTAGCTAATGAAAAAGGAGTAAAAGTTTCAACCGTTGAACATTTATTGGCGTCACTTTATTTGGCTGAAATAGATAATGCTATTATTGAAGTCGATAATGAAGAAATTCCAATAATGGATGGTTCAGCTAAAGACTTTTTAAATTCTTTAAAAAAGACAAAAATAAAAAGGTTAAATAAAAAAAGAAAATATTTAAGAGTTACAGAAAGAGTTGCCCATAATTTTGGAGAGAAAAAAATATCAATTGAACCTAATGGTTCATCATTTGAAGTAAATTTTCAATTAAATTACAAAAATAAAATTATTGGTAAACAAAGTAACATTGTTAATTTTCAAAAAGATAATTTGAAGAATGTTTGTGAATCTAGGACTTTCTGTCTTTTTGAAGATATAGAGAATATAAAAAAAATGGGTTTAGCTAAAGGCGGCTCCCTAGAAAATGCAATAGTAGTTGATGATGATAAAATATTAAATAAAGACGGTTTAAGAAATGAAAAAGAATTTGTGAATCACAAAATTCTAGATCTAGCAGGCGACTTTCTATTATCTGGTTTTAGAGTTTTAGGAAAAGTAGAATGTCAACAGGGAGGCCATGAACTTACTAATAAGTTTTTAAGAAAACTATTTAAATCTAAATCATCTTTTGTATGCTCAGAGCTCGAAGACATAATAATAACCAAAAAAGTAAGCTCTAATCAGCCTTTGCGTGTTGCGGTAAACGCCTAGTTGTAGTTTTTTACATATAATTTTTTTTTAATCTGTTATTTATTTAAGATATGTTTTTTAAAGTTACAACAATCTTAATTTCAATTTTTCTTCTTATCTCTTGTTCTAAAAAAGATGATCTTATTTATACTCCTTCTAATAAAATAGACGCTTATGCAGTCTATAAAGAAGGACTAGAGGCATTTGAACAAAATGATTTTTTTTATGCCAATAAAAAATTTTCAGAGGCAGAATTAAATTTTGATAAAGTAGACTTAGCTGCCAAATCAGCAATTATGTCGAGTTTCTCACTTTATGGAATAAATTTATATGATGAGGCTGTTGAAAATTTAGAGAGATATTTAAAAACATATCCAGCTGATAATAATGTAATGTACGCAAATTACTTATTAGCAGTTATTTACTTTGAACAGATCAATGATGAAAAAAAAGATTTAAAACCCTTACTTAAAGCTAATGAAAAAATTGAATTTTTTATAGAAAAATATCCCAACACAGATTACGCAACAGATCTAATGTTTAAAAAAGATTTAATTATTAATCAATTAGCTGCAAAAGAGCTTTTTATTGCAAAGTATTATATTTCTATTCAAAAATGGGTTCCAGCAATCAATAGATTAAAAATAATCGTAGAAAAATATGATAAGACAATATTTATAGAGGAGGCATTACATCGTTTGGTGGAAATTCATTATCATTTAGGACTTGAGAATGAGGCAAAAAAATATGCAAATATCCTTGGATATAATTATAATTCTGGAGAATGGTTTGAACAATCATATAAATTACTAAATAAAAATTATGAAACTAAAAAAGTAATTAAAAATGACGATGGCTTATTTAAAAAAATTTTAAAAAAGATTAGATAAGATTAAAATGAATAAGGTTAAAATTGAAAAACAGTTTAAAAGAAATATTAAGATTTTAAAAAAACACAACAATTTATATTATAATAAAGACAATCCAGAATTAACTGATCTTGAATATGATAAATTAAAAAATGAAACGAAAAAGCTTGAAAAAAAATACTCTTATTTAAGAAAAATAGACTCTGTCGACAATATTGTAGGTGCGCCCCCTTCAAATAAATTTACAAAAATAAAGCATTTAAAACCAATGCTTTCTTTATCCAATGCTTTTAACAAAAACGACATGGTAGATTTTTTGAAGAAGGTGAAAAATTTTCTAAATTTGAAAAATTTAGATTATGAACTTATTTCGGAGCCTAAGATTGACGGTATTTCTGCAACACTTATCTATGAGAATGGTAATCTTGTAAAAGGCCTTTCCAGAGGAGATGGAGTAATTGGTGAAGATATTCTAGCGAATTTAAAAACGATACAAGATATTCCAAAAAAAATTAAAGATCAAAGCATTCCCAAAATAATAGAAATTAGATGTGAAGTTTATATTGGTAAAAATGACTTTTCAAAAATTGCTGATAAATTTGCTAATCCAAGAAATGCTGCAGGTGGGTCGTTGAGACAAAAGGATCCTCAAGAAACTTCAAAGATCCCACTTAAATATTTTGCTTACGGAATAGGTTTAATTGAGCCAAACATTTTTCCAACACAATCAGAATTTTTACATAAAATAAGCGAATGGGGATTTACAACAAATCCATTATCGACAACTATTAAAGGCATTGATGAAATTGAAAAGCAACACTCAAAGATCGACTCACTTAGATCCTCTTTGGATTATGATATCGACGGACTTGTTTATAAAGTAAATGACTTAAATTTACAAAAAAGGCTTGGAAATACTTCTAATTCGCCTAGGTGGGCCGTCGCTTATAAATTTTCAGCAGAAAAAGCAGTAACTAAAATTAAAGATATTATTATACAAGTAGGAAGAACAGGTGCGATAACTCCGGTAGCAAAAGTTGAACCGGTAAATGTAGGGGGTGTAGTCGTGTCTAATGCTACATTACACAATGAGGATGAAATTAATAGAAAAGATATAAGGATTGGCGATACAATAAAGATCCAAAGAGCTGGAGATGTCATCCCCCAAGTAATTTCAGTAGATATTAATAAAAGAAAAAAAACGAGTAAAAGATTTATTTTTCCAACAACATGTTTATGTGGTGCAAAAACTAGAAAAGAAATTAGCAACACTACAAAAAAAGAGGATGCAGTAAGAAGATGTATTAAAGGATATGATTGCACTTTCACAGCTAGAGAAAAACTTAAACATATTGTTTCTAAAGAAGCATTAAATATTGATGGGTTAGGAAAAAAAGTTGTTGATCAGTTTTGGGATTTAAAAATGATAAGAGAACCTTCAGATATTTTCAAATTGGATTATGAAAAAATAAAAAAATTAGAGGGGTGGGGAGATTTATCAATCAGTAATTTAAATAAAGCTATTTTAAAATCAAAATATTTATCATTAGATAAGTTTATTTTTTCAATTGGTATTAGACACATAGGTCAAGAAAATGCAAAAATAATAGCTGGTTATTTTGGTACTATAAAAGAATTTACAAACTTATTTGATTTAAAATTACGAAAAAAAGCACTATTGGATTTACTCGATTTAGATGGAATAGGTGAGACACAAGTAAAATCTTTAGAAAATTTTTTTATAAACGATACGAATACAAGAATAACAAAACAATTAATTCAACAGTTAATTGTTAAAGATTACTCAGCTCAAAACATTGACGGAAAATTCTCTAATAAAAAACTGATGTTTACAGGCGGTTTCAAAAATATGAGTAGATCAGAGGCAAAGACCATAGTTGAAAATAATGGTGGAAAAGTTTTAGGCACAATTTCAAAAAAACTTAATTTTTTAGTTGTTGGCAATTCTAAACCTACAAAAAAAAAAATTGATCAAGCTAAATCGCTGAATATTAAAATTATTTTAGAAAAAGACTGGAATAAAATTTTAAAT
>MDTB01168264.1_pt1 | contig 21664 bp, 19 predicted proteins | sample 811161 | NCBI WGS metagenome assembly MDTB01 (sample SAMN05326650, study PRJNA326480) | marine metagenome | isolation source: seawater | place: Mediterranean Sea | collected 2009 | reverse complement strand
TGCGGTTGAAACTCTTCTGATCGAGGAAAAAGCTTTGAACTCACATGCTAAAGAAATAATAAATGCTCTTTTAAATTCAGGATGCGAAGTAAGGGTTGATAAAAAAATTAACAAACTTTTTAAAGGAAAATTAAAAAAAACCACAGAAAAAGATTGGAAAACAGAATACCTGGATGCAATTATTTCTATAAAGGCAGTTAAAAATGTAAAAGGTGCTGTCGAACATATTTTAAAATATGGAACTATGCATACAGATTGTATAATTACAAATAATAAAAAAAAAGCACAATTATTTTTAAATGGAGTAAATAGTTCAATTGCAATGCATAACGTTTCAACTCAATTTGCTGACGGAGGTGAATTTGGATTTGGAGGAGAAATAGGAATTTCTACAAATAAGCTTCCACCTAGAGGACCGGTTGGAATAAATCAATTAACATCATATAAATATTTAGTTTCCGGAAAAGGGATAACCAGACCATAGTAAATGGTAAGATTTTTGAATAAATCTATTGGAATACTAGGAGGTAGTTTTGATCCAGCACACAAAGGACATTTAGCTATTTCAAAGATTGCCATAAAAAATATCAAATTAAAGAGAGTTTTATGGATTATTACAAAGCAAAATCCTTTTAAAAAAAAACCACTTTATTCACTTAATGAAAGAATGGTAAGAGCAAAAATAATGGCAAAAAAGGTAAAAAAAATTAAAGTAATCTACTTAGACAAGGTTGCAAATTCTTCCAGAAGTGTTGATATTATTAATTATTTAATTAAAAAGAGAAATCTTAGAGATATCTATTTAATTATTGGGTCTGATAATTTAATCAAATTTCATAAGTGGAAAAGCTGGAAAAAGTTAGTTAAATTAACAAAATTAATTGTTTTTTCTAGAAAGGGATATGATAAAAAGGGTATGAAATCAATAGTGGCTAAATATTTGAAAAATAAAATTATTTTTATTAAGAATAAACCTATTTCTATCTCATCAACAGTTTTAAAGAATAAATCTCGATCATATTTATGATGGAAGTAATTAAAATAAAAGATAATATAGAAAAAATTCTCGATAATAATAAAGCCAATAATATCACTACAATAAATTTAAAAAATAAATCTTATATTGCTGACTATATGATTGTTGCTTCAGGGACTTCTTCGAGACATCTTCAATCGCTCTCAGAAATTCTTGTTGCCGAATTAAAAAAAATTGGTTTAGTGAATTGCCGTATTGAAGGGAAAGATAGCAATGATTGGAAGCTTGTTGACGCTCAAGATGTGATTGTTCATATTTTTCATCCCGAAAAAAGAGAGTTTTATGATTTAGAAAAGATGTGGTCTGAAGAAATTCCAAAAGAAAAAGCTATGATATGAGGAAATATTTTATTTTATTAATTTTAATGTTCTATTTTGAAAATTCTTATGTTTTTTCAAAGAATGATCTTTATGAAAAAATTGATTTATTTGGAGAAGTACTAGAAAACATTCAAAAAGATTATGTTGATGATATTGATCAAGTTGAAATAATGGACTCAGCAATAAATGGTGTTTTGCAATCTCTAGATCCATATTCTGCTTATATGAGCCCTGATTTATTTAAAGAAATGCAAACAGATACTAGAGGAGAATTTGGAGGTTTAGGAATTGAAATTGGTATGGAGGCTGGCGTAGTAAAGGTGATTTCTCCAATCGATGATACACCTGCAGAAAAAGCAGGTATAAAAGCTGGTGATTACATTGTTAAAATTGGTAACGAGCAAGTGCAAGGAAAATCTTTAATGGAAGCCGTGAAGTTAATGCGTGGACCTGTAGGTACTTCAATAGAATTAACTGTCAGAAGAAAAAATGAAAAAAAACCATTAGAGTTTAATATCAAAAGACAAATAATAGAAGTAAAATCAGTTAACTCAGAAATTATCAGTAAAAAAGAAAATATTGGTTATGTGAGATTAAAATCATTTAATGAAAATAGTGATAACCAATTTTTAAAATCTTTAAAAAAATTTGAAAAAAACCAAAAGATAAAAGGTTACGTTATTGATTTAAGAAATAATCCGGGTGGATTGCTCACTCAAGCAATAAATATAACTGATTTTTTTTTAGATGATGGAGAAATAGTATCAACCAAGGGTCGTAAAATTTCTGAAACTAGAAAATTTTTTGCAAAAAGAGGTGACGAAATTAAAGGAAAACCAATAGTTGTTTTAATAAACAATGGTTCTGCTTCAGCAGCAGAAATTTTAGCTGGTGCTTTAAAAGATCATAAAAGAGCTATTATACTTGGTGAAAATTCTTATGGAAAAGGTTCTGTACAGTCAATAATCCCTTTAACAAATGGGGGAGGTATGAGGCTAACAATTTCTAAGTATTACTTACCATCTGGCAAATCAATTTCTGAAGTTGGAGTGACGCCTGATATATTTGTTGAGGAAGAAAATGAAGATTTTAAGATTAATTCAGAAAAAGATAACCAACTTAACTACGCTATAAAATTATTTAACTCTTAATTTATGTCTTCTCAGAAACTCCCTATGCGTTCCGGAGTTGGGATTATTGTTTTAAATAAAGAGAATCAAGTTTTTGTTGGAAAGAGAAGAGACAATCCAGGAAATAATTGGCAAATGCCTCAAGGTGGCGTTGACAGAGGGGAAGATTTTAATACCGCAATGAAAAGAGAGTTAGCTGAAGAAACAAGTATTAAAAATGTTAAAGTTATTAAAGTTTTAAAAAAAACTTATGAGTATGAGTTACCGAAGAATTTGATTGGGATCATTTGGAAAGGTAAATATAGAGGTCAAAAACAAAAATGGTTTATTACTAAATTCTTAGGTGAAGATAGTGAAATAAACCTTAATACTAAACATCCTGAATTCATTGAATGGAAATGGATTGAGCCAAGAAAATTACCTGAAGTTATAGTTGAATTTAAAAAGGATTTATATTTAGATCTTCTTAAAGAAATAAATTTAATTATTGATTAAGTTCTTTTAATGTATCAATTTTATACGAAGCAATATATTTTTCTTTATCCGTTTTTTCTGCATTACTTAGATCGTTTTGTGCTTTAGCTATTAAGTTATCTACTAATTTTTTATTTAAATTTTTTAAGTCACTGGCTGTTGATGTTAAAATTAAAAGATTATCATTAGAAAATTCTACTGTTCCTTCTTCAACATAATATTGTATTTCCTCATTATTTTTTATTGAAATGATTCCTGGCCTTAAAAAAGTGATTAATGGAATATGATTTTTTAAAATGCCCATTTGACCTTCGAAAGAAGGTATGGTTACTTCTATTGCATCTGATTGAAGAATTGTTTGATCTGGAGTAATAACTTCTACTTTAAACTTTTCAGACATTACTTGCCCTCTTTAGATAACTTATCAGCTTTTTCTATAGCTTCTTCGATGCCTCCTACCATATAAAAAGCTGCTTCTGGCAAATGATCATATTCACCTTTACATATAGAATCAAATCCTTTGATAGTATCTTCTAAATCCACTAGTTTTCCTGGAGAACCTGTAAATACTTCAGCAACAAAAAAAGGCTGTGATAAAAATCTTTGTATTTTTCTCGCTCTAGCAACTGTTAGTTTATCTTCTTCAGAGAGTTCATCCATTCCTAGTATTGCTATAATGTCTTGCAGAGACTTGTAAGCTTGTAGAATTCGCTGCACATCTCTGGCAACTCTATAATGTTCATCACCAACAACTCTTGGGTCCAAAATTCTAGATGTAGAGTCTAACGGGTCTACTGCAGGATAGATTCCAATTTCGGCTATTTGTCTTGATAACACTGTTGTTGCATCTAAGTGCGAAAAAGACGTTGCTGGAGCTGGATCTGTTAGATCATCGGCTGGAACATATATGGCCTGTACTGATGTAATTGACCCTTTGTCTGTTGATGTTATCCTTTCTTGAAGATTACCCATATCAGTGGCTAAGGTAGGCTGATAGCCCACCGCTGAGGGTATTCTGCCTAACAAAGCAGATACCTCAGAGCCTGCTTGGGTAAATCTAAAAATATTATCAACGAAAAATAAAACATCTTGACCTTCTTTGTCTCTAAAATACTCAGCAACTGTCAGTCCTGTAAGTGCAACTCTTGCTCTTGCTCCAGGTGGCTCATTCATCTGACCGTATACAAGAGCTGCTTTTGAGCCTTTGCCATCCGTCTTTATAACTCCTGACTCAATCATTTCGTGGTATAAATCGTTTCCTTCTCTAGTTCTTTCTCCTACACCAGCAAATACAGAGAAACCTCCATGCGCTTTTGCTATGTTATTAATTAATTCCATAATTGTAACTGTTTTACCAACACCTGCTCCACCAAATAAACCAATCTTTCCACCTTTTGCATATGGAGCCAAAAGATCAATAACTTTAATTCCTGTTACTAACTGTTCTGTTTCTGTTGCTTGGTCTGTAAATTTCGGTGCGGCTCTGTGTATTGGCCATTTTTCTTTTGTTTTTACCTCACCTTTTTCATCAATTGACTCTCCAACTACATTAATAATTCTTCCTAATGTTTCTGGACCTACTGGCACGCTTATAGGCGACCCAGTATTAACTACTTCATCACCTCTTTTTAAACCTTCTGTAGCATCCATCGCTATTGTTCGTACATCATTTTCACCTAAATGCTGAGCTACTTCCAATATTAGTTTTTTTCCAGATCCATTTACTTCTAATGCTGTATAAATTTCTGGAAGATCAGACTCAAAGTTTACATCAACAACTGCCCCAATTATTTGTGTTATTTTTCCTTTTTTTCTCATATTTATAAACTTTCAGCTCCAGAAATGATTTCTATCAATTCTTTAGTAATTGATGCTTGTCTACTTCTATTGTAGTTAATAGTCAATTTATCTACTAAGTCTCCTGCATTTCTTGTTGCGTTGTCCATTGCAGTCATTCTAGATCCTTGCTCACTAGCAGCATTTTCTAATAATGCTCTGAAAACTTGTGTTGAAATATTTTTGGGCAATAAATCCTCCAAAATTTCATCTTCCTCTGGTTCAAATTCATAAGACAAATTTTCATCTTCTTTGTTATTAGACTGATTAGTTTCTGCAGGTATTATTTGTTGGGCCTGAGGAATTTGGGTAATCACATTTTTAAAGTTATTATAAAATAATATACATTTATCGAATTCGTTTTGATTAAATAAAGAAATTATTTCATTGCCAACTATGTTTGCCTCTTTAAAGGAGATTTGTTTCTTATCTTTAAAACTAAACTTTTTTATCACATACTTTCCATACTCTCTTTTAATTTGATCTAATCCTTTTGAGCCGACTGTAATAATTTTTAATTCTTTGCCTTCTTCAAGGATTTTTTTAAAATTTGTTTTAGCTAACTTACATATGTTAGAATTAAAACCGCCACATAGTCCTCTATCTGCTGTTAAGACTACGCATAAGCACTTATTATTTTCACCAGTGCCGATTAAAAGTTTAGGCGCATTTTGGGGATCACTTATAGATTTTGTCAGATTTAATATAATATTTTGCATTTTTTGACTGTATGGTCTTCCCTTTTCAGCGCTTTCTTGTGCCTTTCTCAGTTTAGCTGCAGCTACCATTTTCATCGCTTTTGTAATTTTTTGTGTTGATTTAACACTTTTAATTCTTTTTTTTAAGTCATCTAAACTAGGCATATATTATTTTTTATAATCCTCTATTACCTGAGTTAATAATTTTTCTGTTTCCTCCTCTAGTTTCCCAGATGATTGAATTGACTCGATAATTTCAGGTTTATCAGATTTAATTTTTTCTATAATGTCTTTTTCGAATTTCTTAATTTTATCTAAATCTACATTATCTAGATAACCTTTTACCCCTGTAAATACTGATATTACTTGCTCTGCAACTGTCATTGGAGAGTATTGATCTTGTTTTAAGAGCTCTGTTAATTTAGCTCCGCGATTTAGTAATTGCTGCGTTGAAGCGTCTAAATCTGAGCCAAATTGAGCAAATGCAGCCATCTCCCTGTATTGTGCTAATTCTAATTTGATAGAGCCTGCTACTTTTTTCATAGCTTTAGTTTGTGCGGCAGAACCAACTCGTGATACTGATAAACCAACGTTTACTGCTGGTCTAATTCCTTGATTAAATAACTCTGTTTCCAAAAAAATTTGTCCGTCTGTAATTGATATGACGTTTGTGGGAATATAAGCTGAAACATCACCAGCTTGTGTTTCAATGATTGGTAAGGCGGTTAGAGAACCTCCGCCATTAGCATCACTAAGTTTTGCTGACCTTTCTAAAAGTCTGCTATGTAGATAAAAAACGTCCCCTGGATATGCTTCTCTTCCTGGTGGCCTTCTTAATAAAAGTGACATTTGTCTGTAAGCAACAGCTTGTTTAGATAAATCATCATAAACTATTAAAGCATGCATACCATTATCTCTAAAATATTCTCCGATTGTACAACCAGTGTAAGGTGCTAAAAATTGAAGTGGTGCTGAGTCAGATGCCGTCGCTGCAACTATTGTTGTGTACTTAAGTGCTCCGGCCTCTTCCAAAGTTTTAGTAATTTGAGCCACAGTTGATCGCTTTTGTCCTATAGCAACGTACACACAATATAACTTTTTCTTTTCATCTGATGACTCGTTTATTTTTTTTTGATTAATTATAGCATCTATTGCCACAGCCGTTTTACCAGTTTGTCTATCACCGATAATTAATTCTCTTTGTCCTCTTCCAACAGGAATAAGCGAGTCAATTGATTTTAAGCCCGTTTGCATTGGTTCACTCACTGACTGTCTAGGAATAATACCTGGTGCTTTTACTTCAACTCTTTTTCTTGCCTTAGATGGAATTGCTCCTTTCCCATCTATTGGATTTCCTAAACCATCTACAACTCTGCCTAAAAGTTCTTTACCAACTGGGACATCTACAATCGCGTTTGTTCTTTTTACTGTATCGCCTTCTTTAATTTTTCTATCATCTCCAAAAATTACAACGCCCACATTATCATTCTCAAGGTTTAAGGCCATTCCTTTTGAACCATCATCAAACTCAACCATTTCGCCAGCTTGTACATTATCTAAACCATAAACTCGTGCTATACCGTCACCAACTGATAAAACTTTTCCAATTTCAGAAACTTCAGCTTTTTCACCAAAATTTTTTATTTGATCTTTTAATAATTTCGTTACTTCTGATGGATTTATTGACATATCAGCTTTCTAACATCCTCTCTTCTAATTTTTTTAATTTATTTTTTATCGAAGTATCGATCATAAAGCTACCTAGTTGTAATTTTAAACCTCCAATTAGTTCTTTATCAATTCTATAATCAAACTTAATGTTTGAACCCATTGAAGACGAGAGATCTTTCCTAATACTTTCTAATTCATTTTCTGATAACTCTTTTGATGAAATTAAAGATGCTTTTATTTCACCTCGCTTTTTCGAACATAATCTTAAAAAACTATCTAAAATTTTTGACGTAAAAAAAATTCTTCTTTTTTTAATTAAAAGAAAAAAAAAGTTTTTCAAATTTTTAGAGAAGTTTAATTTTTCAGATACCAAACTTATAGCAACATTTTGATTTTCCAAACTTAGTGTTGGATTATGAATAAAATTTTTTAACTCGACACTATTTTTTAATAGAAATTGGAATGTTTTTACATCCATTTCTGTTTTTTCTATTTCATTAGAATCTTTTACTACCTCAAATAAAGCACGAGAGTACCTTTCTGAAGTTTCAGTTGAGAAAGATTTATTTTCGCTCATTTTTTAGTTATTTGAAGTTAAAGTGAAATAATGTGCGTGTCGTATCATATGAGTATATTTTGATCAAGTTAGCAATTAACAAATTAACCAAAATTTACGGGATCAACATCAACTGTAAGTTTAATTTTATTGGAAATTTTCAATGTATTTAGAAGGTTTGTGATCTTTTTTTGTATAAGTGTTTTACTGTCAAATCTTATTAGTAATCTGGACCTAAATTTTTTTTTTATTTTTAAAAGCGGTGAATCCACCGGGCCTAAAATCTCAATATTCTCAATTTTTTTTAAATGTTTTTTAATCTCTCTTGCTCCATCCATACTTAGACTGTGTGAGTTTGCCGAAATTATAATAGCAATCAACCTTGAAAAGGGTGGTAATGAGTTTTTCTCTCTAATAATAAGCTCATTCTTTAATAATTTTTCTGAATTATTTTTAATAAGCTCGTTTAGTGTAGAATTTTTAGGAGATAAAGTTTGATAGATAATCAACGAGTCTGAACTAAATCTTCCAGCTCTTCCACCTAACTGATGATATAATTGAATATTTTTTTCAGTAGTACGTAAATCATATCCTCTTCCAGTGAAATCTGCATCTATAACAACTATACAATTTAATTTTGGAAAATTAAAACCTTTAGAGATCATTTGAGTTCCAATTAAAATGTTAACTTCATTACTTTCAATCTTTTTAAATAAAAGATTCGATTGAGTCTTTTTTTTCATGTAATCACTAGAAAATATTTCTACTTTGCTAGAAGGAAAAACTTTTGAAACTTCGTCAAATATTTTTTCTACCCCTGGCCCATACATCATAAAATCACACTTGTTATTTTCTTTACAATTTCTAGAAATTTTTTTTTCTAGTGAGCAGTGGTGACAAATAGCTTTATTCTTAGTTTTGTGAAAAGTTAAATACATCGAACAGTTGGGACAAATTTGTTTATAGCCACAATTTTTACAGATTAAATAAGGAGCATATCCTCTTCTATTAAGAAAAAATAAAACTTGTTCGTTTTTATTTAAAAATTTTTTTACAATTTCAATGGTTTCTTCTGAAATAAAATTATTTTTAATTTTTTTTATATTTAAATTAATAATTTTTGTTTTTGGTAATGGATAATCATTAAAACGGTTTAAAATTTTAAAATGACGATATTTTTTTTTTTGTATATTGTTTAAAGTTTCAATTGAGGGAATAGAAGTTACTAAATGAATAGGGATTTTTTCGAACGATGCTCTGGAAATAGCCATGTCTCTAGCATGATAGATTACACCTTCGTCTTGTTTGTATGACGAGTCATGTTCCTCATCAACAATTATAATTCCAAGATTTTTAAATGGCAACAACAAAGAGGATCTTGCGCCAACAACCAATTTAATCTTATTTTTTATTATCCCTTTCCAAATAATTCTTTTATTTTTTTCAGTAATTTTTGAATGCCATACGGAAGGTTCGAATCCAAAATAATTTGTAAACCTTGATTTAAATTCATTAGTTAAAAAGATTTCTGGCAATAAAACCAAAGCTTGTTTTTTTTTGCTGATGATTTTTTTTATTCTTTCAAAATATACTAAAGTTTTTCCTGAACCAGTTGTACCTTGCAGAACAGAAACATCAAATTTTTCATTTTTAGAATTTAAAAATTTTAGGGCTTTTTTTTGTTCTTCATTCAAATTAAATTTTTTTTTTAAACTTTTTCTTTGAGTAATTTCTTTATCTTCTATCTCAATAAAATTTAGTTTGTTTCCTATAGTCATCTTTAATACAAGACCTAGTGGCATCATATTATAAGTTGAAAACCACTTAATAAAATTAATTAAATTGTGGTCTAACGAATAATTATTAATTTTTTTAATTATTTTTTTTATTTTAATGTTTTTTAATTTGGTGATTTTTTCAGGCCAAACTACTCCAATCTCTTTTTTTTCTCCAAAAGGCACCTCAACAAGATCTCCAATTTTTAATGAGTTTTTCTTGCTAATGTATGTAAATGTAAAATTAAAAATTTTTGGCAACAAAACTTGCGCTTTCATAGATTAATAGTAATTGAATTTTTTTTTTTTAAAAATGAATTGGTCTTTTATCAACAGCTAATGCAGCTTCTTTAATTGCTTCTGTGTGTGTGGGATGTGCGTGACAGGTTCTTGCTATATCCTCAGAGCTCGCACCAAATTCCATCGCTAAAGCCATTTCGGCAATCATATCTCCGCAATGTGGACCAATTATATGAACACCTAAAACCTTATCAGTCTCGCTATCTGCTAAAATCTTAACAAATCCGTCTGTCTCGTTATTTACTTTTGCTCTTGAATTAGCAAGGAACGGAAATTTTCCAACTTTGTAAGTTATTTTTTTTTCTCTTAACTGTTCTTCGGTTTTACCAACTGTAGCTACTTCGGGTGATGTATAAATGACACCTGGGATAACATCATAATTAACATGGCCCGCTTGACCGGCTAGAATCTCTGCTACAGCAATACCTTCTTCTTCAGCTTTATGTGCTAACATTGGTCCTTTGATCACGTCACCAATTGCATAAATGTTTTCTACTGAAGTTTGTAATTTGGTATTAACTTCTATTCTACCTTTAGTATCTTTTTTTACTCCAACTTTATTTAGATTAAGACCCTCTGTATAAGGTTTTCTACCGACTGAAACTAAAACTTTATCAAACTCCAAAATTTCCTCTTTTGAATTTTTGACATTTTTGTATTTAATTTCTACTAAATTACCTTTGTTCTGTACTGACTCAACTTTTGATTCCATCTTAAATTTTATACCTTGTTTTGACAATATTTTTTGAAACTCTTTTGAGATTTCTCTGTCCATTCCAGGAGTAATGTAATTTAAATACTCTATGACTGTTACCTCTGAACCAAGCCTTGACCAGACTGAACCCATTTCTAGACCTATATAACCACCTCCAATAATTGCTAACCTCTCTGGAACTTTTTTAAATGATAAAGCGCCTGTCGAAGAGACTATATTTTTTTCGTCTATATTGATTCCTGGTAAAGAGGCAGCTTCTGAGCCTGTTGCGATAACTGTGTTTTTTGTTTTTATATTAGTTCTTTTATTATTGGCCTCATAAATAATGATATCATTTTTAGAAAATAAAACTCCTTTGCCTTTAAAATATGATACTTTATTTTTTTTAAATAAAAACTCTACACCTTTCGTAAGAACTTGTATTGATTTATTCTTATTAGACATCATTTTTTCTATATTTAATTTTATTCCGTCAATTTCTATTCCTTGCTGATTAAAATCTTTTTTAGCTTTATGAAAATTTTCAGATAAGTTTAAAAGGCTTTTAGACGGGATACATCCTACATTTAAACAAGTGCCGCCTAGCGCTCCTCTAGACTCTACACACGCGGTTTTCAATCCCAATTGTGCAGCTCTTATAGCACAAACATAACCTCCAGGTCCTCCTCCTATAACAACTAAATCAAAATTATTTTCCATAATTAAATATTTAAGAAAAGCCTTCTTGGTTGCTCTAAAGACTCTTTAACAATTTTTAGAAAGGAAACGGCCTCTTTACCATCAACTATTCTGTGATCATATGATAAAGCTAAGTACATTACTGGCCTAACTTCAATGTTTCCCTCTATTGCAACAGGTCTTTGAATAATGTTGTGCATTCCTAAAACGGCTGATTGAGGTGGGTTCAATATAGGCGTGGAGAGCATAGAACCGTAAATTCCACCATTTGTTATTGTAAAAGATCCACCTTGTAAATCCTCAATTGTAATTTTTCCCTCTTTTGCTTTTTGGCTAAGTTCACCGATTTCTTTTTCTATTTCTGCAAATGACATTTCGTCAGTTTCTCTTAATACTGGAACTACCAATCCTCTATCTGTGCCAACGGCTATACTTATGTTGTAGTAATTTTTGTAAACTATTTCTTCACTCTGTATTTCAGCATTTATTGCTGGGTAGTTTTTTAAGCCAATCACACAAGCTTTAACAAAAAAAGACATGAATCCAAGTTTTACTCCGTATTTGTTTTGAAACTCATCTTTGTATTGGCTTCTCATTTTTATAACTTCACTCATGTCAACTTCATTAAATGTTGTCAGCATCGCAGCATTTTCCTGGGCTTCTTTTAGCCTCTTAGCAATAGTCAATCGTAATCTTGTCATTTTTACTCTTTCCTCTGGACCGTTTTTCAATTTTCTTTCAGATGGGAAGGGTTTTGAGCCCATTAAGCTCATTATGTCTTCTTTTAGGATAATGCCATTTTTTCCTGTTCCTCTGACATTATTTAAATCTACTTTGGCTTCACTTGCCATTTTTCTAGCTGCTGGAGAAACTTGTTTAATTTCCTTTGTAAAAGATTTTTTTTTGAATTTTTCTTGGTGAACTTGCTCTAAAATTAAAGGTTCCTCCTCTTCTAATTTTAAAATCGGTTCTTCTTTTTTTTTAATTTTGAGGTTTTTTTTTCATTGAAAATTCTAGGTTTGTCTTCCTCCATATTCTTATTTGGAGGGCTATAATTTTTTATTTCTTTGGATTCTTTTTCAGAATTTTCCTCTGAGTTATTTATGGTTCCAAGTAATGAACCTACATTTACAGTTTCACCTTCTTTCACTGTAATACTGCCTAATACTCCACTCATAGGAGAGGGCACCTCAACGTTAACTTTATCTGTCTCCAATTCTACTAAAGGTTCATCTACTAAAACTTGATCTCCTTGAAATTTTAACCACTTTGAAACTGTAGCCTCTGTTACTGACTCACCTAAGGTTGGAACTGTAATTTTTTTAGACATTTACTATTTAAGTATCTTTTCTAATATTTCTTTTTGTTGTGCAAGATGTTTGTTAAGGTTTCCGGTCGCAGTAGTAGAAGAAGCCTTTCTACCAACGTATTTAACTGACTTATCACCAAAATTTACTATTTCTAAAGTACGATCTATATAATTTCGAACTGTGTTCCATGCTCCCATATTCTTTGGTTCTTCCTGACACCATAAAAATTCTGCTTTTTTGTATCTTTTTAAGATATTAGCCAAAGTTTTTGCTGGAAATGGATACAATTGCTCTATTCTAATAAAAGAAACTTTATTATTTTTATACTTTTCTCTTGCTTCGATTAAATCATAATAAATTTTTCCAGAGCACATAACTACTTTAGTAATTTTTTCATCTTTTTTCTTTAATTCTAAAAGATTAGTTATATTTGTATAGGCATCATCTTCTAAAATTCTATGAAAGGTACTTTTTTTTGAAAACTCTTCTATTTTTGAAATACATTTCTTATGTCGTAATAATGACTTTGGTGTCATAATTATAAGTGGTTTTCTAAACTCTCTATGCATTTGACGTCTAAGAACGTGAAAATAATTTGATGGAGTTGTACAATTAACCACTTGGATGTTCTCTCCAGCGCACAACTGTAAAAATCTTTCAAGTCTTGCTGAAGAATGTTCCGGACCTTGTCCTTCATAACCATGAGGTAATAACATAACAAGACCACTTGCCCTTCCCCATTTAGACTCTCCAGAAGAAATAAACTGATCAATTATAATTTGTGCTCCATTTGCAAAATCACCAAACTGAGCTTCCCACAAAACTAATGTTTCAGGTTCAGATAAAGAATATCCAAACTCAAATCCTAAGACTGCTAACTCTGAGAGCAAACTATCTATAACTTCAAAGTTTTTTTGATTACCTGATATGTTGTTCAGAGGAATAAATCTCTCATGATTATCCTGATTTCTTAAAACTGCATGACGTTGACTAAATGTGCCTCTACCTGAATCTTGCCCAGATAATCTTACTGAAAATCCCTCTGTTAAAAGAGTTCCAAAAGCTAAGCTTTCTGCTGTAGACCAGTCAATAGCGTTACCTTCTTTAATTGTTTTGACCCTAATATCAAATATTTTTTTCAAAGTTTTGTGAATATTAAAATCTTTCGGTATACTTGAAATTTTTTTACCCACTTCTACTAATTTTTTTTTGTCTACTCCACTTACTCCTCTCTTGTCTTTTCCTAAACCAGGTTTAAATCTTGACCACGCACCATCAAACCACTTAAGCTCAGATTTATAATTTTTTGATGTCTCAAATTCTTTCTCTAAAAAATTTTTAAAATTTATCTTTTCATTTTGTAATTCTACCTCAGAAATTAATCCCTCTTCACTGAGTTTTTTTCCATAAATTGATAAGGTAGTCGGATGTGACCTAATTTTTTTATACATAATAGGCTGAGTAAATGAAGGTTCATCACCTTCATTGTGTCCAAATCTTCTATAACAAACCATATCAATTACAACATCTCTATTAAATTTTTGCCTATATTCGGTAGCAATTTTCGCACAATGAACTACGGCTTCAGGATCATCACCATTAACATGAAAAATTGGAGCTTGAGCTGTTTTAGCAACATCTGAAGGATATGGTGAGGATCTTGCAAACCGCGGTGCTGTTGTAAAACCAATTTGGTTATTTACAATCACATGAATAGTACCACCAATATTATGTCCTGGAAGACCGGACATTGCAAAACACTCAGCAACAATACCTTGTCCTGCAAAAGATGCATCACCATGCATAAGAACTGGAATAACTTTTTTTCTTTCTTTATCTTTGTGAAAAAACTGTTTTGCTCGGACTTGACCTAAAACAACTGGGTTAACTGCTTCTAAATGTGATGGATTGTCTGTCAGACTAATATGTACTGAATTTCCATCAAACTCTCTATTTGACGATGCGCCTAAATGATATTTTACATCACCCTCAAAATCTTTAATTGCACCAACTGACTTTCCAAAAAATTCACTAAATATTGCTTTAAACGGTTTACCCATCACATTAGCTAAAACATTAAGTCTTCCACGATGAGGCATTCCTATTTTTATTTCTTTTGCTCCCAAATTTCCACCTCGCTTTATAATTTGCTCTAATGCAGGTATCAAAGACTCGCCGCCATCTAGTCCAAATCTTTTTGTGCCTACAAATTTAACATGTAAGTACTTTTCAAATCCTTCGGCTTGAATAATTTTGTTTAAAATTGCTTTCTTCCCATTTTCTGTAAAAGTTATATTTTTTTCTGGGCCTTCTATTCTATTTCTTATCCAAGCCTTTTCCTCAGGATCGCCCATGTGCATAAATTCATAACCAATATTAGAAGAATAAGTTTTTTTAAGTATATTTAAAATTTGATTTAAATCCGCATATTGAAGTCCAAGAACACCATCTAAAAAAATTTTTCTTTTATAATCGTTTTTTTTAAAACCATAAGTTTCAGGTCTTAGTTCTGGATGTTCCTCTTTTTTCTGAATAGCAAGAGGATCTAAGTTTGCGATTAAATGTCCTCTTATTCTGTAAGCTCTAATTAGCATAATAGCTCGAACAGAATCTTTTGAAGCTTGTTTTATAGAACTTGTTTGTTGTTCTTGTGAAATTTCATTATTTATTTTTTTATCTTCAAAAATAAATTTGGATCTTTTAAGTTTTTTTTCTGGAGACCAACTAGGTCCTTGTAAATCTTCGTAAACAATTTTCTGATCATCACGCAACCCATCAAAAAAATTTCTCCAACTTTCAGGTAATGAGTTTGGGTCAGATATATAATCCGCATAAAATTCTTTTATAAACTCTGAATTACTTCCTGCTAAAAAGGATGTTTTTTTATAGATTGTATTGTTATTTGAAGACGACATTAAAAATTTATTTTAACATAAATTCGTAGAAATCAACCATTTAGTTTTTCATAAAGTGTTTTGCCTATATCTGCGGGAGATTTTGAAATGGTTATCCCAGCAGATTTCATTATCTCGATTTTGTCTATGGCGCTTCCTTTTCCGCCAGAAATAATTGCTCCAGCATGCCCCATTCTCCGTCCTGGTGGTGCTGTTAATCCAGCGATGAAACCAACCATTGGTTTTTTTATTTTTTCTCTTTTTAAAAATTCAGCAGCCTCCTCCTCTGCAGAACCACCTATCTCGCCGATCATAACAATTGATTTTGTGCTCTCATCTCTTAAAAATAGTTCTAAACAGTCAATAAAATTCGTCCCATTAATAGGATCCCCACCTATTCCAATGCATGTTGATTGACCCATTCCATTCGCAGAGGTTTGAGCTACAGCCTCATAGGTTAAGGTTCCTGATCTTGAAACTATTCCAACTGTTCCTTTTTTATGAATGTTGCCCGGCATAATACCTATTTTGCATTCCTCAGGAGTAATAATCCCTGGACAGTTCGGACCGATAAGTCTTGAACTGCTATTATTTAAAACTTTCTTCACCTTAAGCATATCTAGAACAGGTATGCCTTCCGTTATACACACAATTAATTCCATCTTTGCATCTATGGCCTCAATAATTGCATCACCCGCAAATTTTGGAGGCACATATATCATTGAAGCATTTGCAGAAGTTTTTTTTTTTGCTTCTTCAACAGAATTAAAAACTGGCAAATTTAGATGTTTTTGTCCTCCTTTTTTGGGAGTTACACCACCTACTAGTTTCGTTCCGTACTTGATAGCTTGTTCTGAGTGGAAAGTTCCATGTGTTCCAGTAAATCCCTGACAAATAACTTTGGTATCCTTATTTACTAGAACAGACATTTTATTTTATTGCCTCAACAATTTTTTTAGCTGCATCATTTAGATCAGATGCAGATAATATTTTAAGATTTGATTTTTCTAATATTTCTTTTCCCTCTTTAAAATTAGTTCCAGCCAATCTCACAACTAATGGGACGGATAAATTAATTTCTTTAGCTGCTTCGATTACTCCTTGTGCAAGAATATCGCATCTCATTATTCCCCCAAATATATTTATTAATATTCCTTTTACATTAGTATCTGACAGGATTAATTTAAAAGCTGCTGCAACTTTTTCTTTAGAGGCTCCTCCACCAACATCTAAAAAATTTGCTGGTTCTTTTCCATATAATTTAATTATATCCATCGTTGCCATTGCCAAACCGGCGCCATTAACCATACAACCTATTGAGCCATTTAACTTGATATACGCTAAATCATACTTACTAGCCTCTATCTCTGCTGGATCTTCTTCGTTTAAATCTCTTAATGCTAAAATTTCTGGTCTACGAAAAATTGCGTTATCATCAAAATTCATTTTTGCATCAAGACAAATTATTTCATTAGATTTTGTAATAATTAAAGGATTAATTTCAATTAAGTTTGCGTCTTTTTTAATTATAATCTCATACAATGATTTTATTAATTTTGATGCAACAATTTCTTGTTTTTGATTTAATTCAAAAATTGAGATAATTTTTTCAATTTCTTTGTCACTTGGCCCGGAATCCCTTAAATCTATTTTATTAGTAATTATTGCCTCGGGAGTTTCTTCGGCAACTTTCTCAATATCCATTCCTCCTTTTATGCTACTAATAAATGCTAATTTGGAACTCTCTCTATCCACAAGGCAAGATAAGTAAAACTCTTTTGAAATATCTGAAGCTTCCTCAATATATAGTCTTTTAACCTCTTTTCCTTCTGGGCCAGTTTGATTAGTAACCAAGACTTTTCCCATCATTTTTTCAGCTTCAAATTTGAGATCTGCGATATCCTTTATAAGTTTTACACCGCCTGCTTTACCTCTTCCTCCAGCATGTATTTGAGCCTTTAGTACGAATTGATTTGATTTAAGTTTATTGATCTTCTCAGAAATTTCATCAACTGACAAAATCACTATTCCATTTGAAACTGGAGCTCCAAATTGTTTCAATATTTCTTTTGCTTGATGCTCGTGAATATTCATGAAATGAAGTAGTTATATATTTTTTTAGTTTTTTTTCCATTAAAATAAATCATCACATTTATTATTTATTACATATTTGATGATCCCAAACTCAATTCTTCGTTTATCAAAACATATAGGATCAACGTAATTGATAAGATTGCTTTCATTAATATCAGGAAGTATATAAATTGATCTAATCTTTCTTTTTTTTAAGATCTTAATAATTAAATCTTTATAATCTTTTAAATATAAATTTCCTTGAATAGGGAATGCAGAATTATCTCCAGGATACCATCTTGAAAATCCGCCTAAGTTTTGATTAGATACAGCAGAAAAAAATGAATAATTGGTTAACACAATTTTTTTTTCTTTGTCTTGTTTTAAAATATCTTTAAAATTATTTAAAAGTTTAATTTCTAAAATGCTATCTTCTGTATTTTTAGAGTTAGGCGTTATCCATTTTAAACCTTTAAATTTCTCACTTAACTTATTTGGGTTAATAGCTTGAGAAATTGGTATATTTTGCAACTCGTGAAATTTTCTCTCAATATTAAATCTATAGTGATATTTAATGGTAATACCTAAACAAAAAACAACAAAAAAAATATTTAGGTATTTTTTAAAACTTTTATTGAGATAATTTAATTGAATACTTGCTAATCCCAAAAAAAATGGAATTAAAAAAAAAATAAATATTTGATTTTTAGTAACAATCGTGTGTTGGGCAAAAGATAAAAATAGAAATAAACAAATAATTAAAATTTTAAAGTTTATATGTTTATAAGAAAAGTTTTTTGTTATTTTGAAATTGTTCAATGTTAAATATACTAAAAAAAACAAAGCTAGATAAATAAATTTAAAATTTAAAAAAACGTTTTTAAGATCGTAATTTATATCTGCATATCTTTCTAATCCTATAGTATTTGGATATTTTAAATACTGAGTTATAAAAAGATTTATCTCTATTTCATTAATCTTAAAAAAAATAAATAAACAAAAAACCATTAACAATGAAGAACAAAGTAAAGTTAAAAAAATCTTTATTAGATTATTTTTTTCTTGATGAGTAAAATGTAAAGCTATTAAAATTAATACTGAAAAAAATATATAAGAGGATGGAACCTGCTTACTTAAAAAAGCAAAAAATAAAGAGATAGGTATTAGAAACCAAAAAATTAATTTATCTGATTGTAAAGCTTTAATAAGGATCAGTACTGTGATAAAAGATAAAAAAGTTGAGTGATGATCAACAAAAGGTGTGCCACTCGAGGGATAAGCTAATATTGAAAAACATATTGCATAAAAAAAACTTAATTTAAAATTCAAACCTAAATTATTTAAAAGAAGATAAAGCAATAAGGTGACACAACCATTAAGTATAGATGCATTTAAAAGATATGTTTGCCAATTAATTCCGAGAAGGTAAAAGATAATACTTTGAAGATAATCGATGAAAAAACCTGAAACAATCCAGAAATCCTTAAAGGCGTGTTCACCATTTAGTATTCTATATCCAGTATCAAAATGGCTGAAGCTATCTATCGGGAATACACCTCTATTTCCAGTATATTGACAAATTAAAACTCCAAATAAAAACGTGGCGAAAGCAAGAATGCTTTTCCATGAAATTAACCTCGTTTGAGTCATTGTTTTAAATATATAGAATAAACTTAAATTAAGATAATGACTTATCTATGTTTTTTGCAGCATTAAATAAATCTTTCACAGCTTCTATTGACTTTTCAAAATTAGTCCTTTCCACTGAAGAAAGCTCTATCTCAACTATCTTTTCTACTCCATTCGCACCAATTATTACTGGAACACCAGCATAAATATCTTTTGTATCATACTCTCCATTTAGATAAACAGCGCAAGGTAATTGTTTTTTTAGATCCTTAAGATAGCTCTCTGCCATTTCAACGCCTGAGGCTGCGGGCGCATAAAAGGCCGAACCTTTTTCTAAAAATTTTACAATTTCAGCCCCACCTTTCTTTGTTCTATCAACTATTTGTTCTAGTCTTTCTTGGGTTAATTTTCCTTCTTTAATAAGTTCTTTTATTTTCTTTCCCTCTACTTCAGTCGACTCCAGCATCGCAACCATACTATCTCCATGACCGCCGAGAACAAATGACTTTATTTTTTGAACTGGCACTTTAAGTTCTTCAGATAAAAAATAAATAAATCTTGATGAGTCTAATATACCAGCCATACCAACAACTTTATTTTTGGGAAGACCTGAGTATTTTTGAAGAGCCATTACGATTACATCCAGCGGGTTTGTAATACATATAACAAAAGCATTGGGTGAAGTTTTTTTTATTCCTTCTGCGACCTGTTTAATAATCTTCAAATTAATTCCAAGTAAATCATCTCTAGTCATGCCTGGTTTTCTAGGGACACCTGCCGTAATGATTATTACATCAGAGTTTTTTGTATCTTCGTAATTATCTGTACCAGATAGACTTACATTAAAACCTGAAACTGGTGATGATTGCGCGATATCTAAAGCTTTCCCTTTGGCAATGCCTGCTGCAACATCAAACAAAACAACGTCGGCTAAGCCTTTTAATGCTATTAGATGGGCTAATGTCCCTCCAATTTGACCAGCTCCTATTAAAGTAATTTTTTTTTTCATTATATCCTTTTTTTCTATTTCATAGTTGGCATTACGAACTCAGGATCAGATCTTGGTCCAGATGGCCATCTTGAAGTTATTGTTTTTAATTTTGTGTAAAATCTAACGCCTTCTGGTCCGTGCATGTGCTGATCTCCAAATAAAGACCTCTTCCATCCCCCAAAACTATGAAAGGCCATTGGCACTGGAATTGGTATATTTATTCCAACCATTCCAATTTTAGCTTTATTAGAAAATGTTCTACCAGAGTCTCCATCTCTAGTAAAAATGCTCACACCATTTCCAAATTCATGATCATTTACTAACTGCAACGCCTCATCAAAATCTTTAGCTCTTATCACGGATAGCACCGGTCCGAATATTTCTTCCTTGTAAATCCTCATATTTTTTTTAACATTATCAAACAAACATCCGCCCATATAATAACCGTTTTCATAACCTTGTAATTTAAATTTTCTTCCATCAACAACTAATTTGGCTCCCTCTTTCACACCAATATCTACATAACTCTTTACTTTTTCTAAATGCTCTTTTGTAACTAGTGGTCCCATTTCAGATTGTTTATCCATACCAGGACCAACCTTTAATGACTCAACTTTCTTTGCCAAAGAGTCTACAAGTTTATCTCCTATACCGCCAACTGCGACTGCAACTGATTGAGCCATGCACCTTTCTCCGGCTGATCCATAAGCTGCTCCCATTAATCCGTTAACAGCTTGGTCCAAATCACAATCAGGCATCACAACACAATGATTTTTGGCGCCACCAAGAGCTTGTACTCTTTTTTCATTTCTTGCACAGTTCTCGTAAATATATTTAGCAATTGGTGTAGAGCCGACAAAGCTCATTGCAACTACGTCTTTATTATTTATTAAAGCATCTACAGCCTCTTTATCTCCGTTTACAACGTTGAACACTCCATCAGGAAGACCAGCCTCTTTTAAAAGTTCAGCTAATCGCATTGAACATGATGGATCTTTTTCAGATGGCTTTAAGACAAATGTATTTCCACATGCAATAGCCATAGGAAACATCCACATCGGAACCATTGCAGGAAAATTAAAAGGTGTAATCCCTGCGCAAACTCCTAACGGTTGTCGCACAGACCAGCTATCGACATTGGTCCCAACATTTTCTGTAAACTCTCCTTTAAGCAATTGAGGAATGCCACAAGCATATTCAACTACCTCTAATCCTCTAGTTAATGAACCTCTTGCATCCTCATAAACTTTACCGTGTTCAGCTACTATGATTTTTGTTAGCTCATCAGAATTTTTCTCAATTAATTCTTTAAACTTGAACATTATTCTAGCTCTTTGAAGGGGAGGTGTATTTGCCCAAGGTTCAAATGCTTTCTTAGCAATTTTAACTGCTTGATTCACATCTTTTAAAGAAGCGAGTTTTACTTCTGAACTTTGTTCACCTGTCGCTGGATTAAATACTTTACTTGTCCTTTTAGAATCTCCGCTGAATAATTTACCTCCAACAAAGTGTTCAATAGTTTTCATGATGATATTGAATAAATAAGCTTTTAACTTGTTGCAAGCATTTTCTTAATAG
>MDTB01026274.1_pt1 | contig 21664 bp, 31 predicted proteins | sample 811161 | NCBI WGS metagenome assembly MDTB01 (sample SAMN05326650, study PRJNA326480) | marine metagenome | isolation source: seawater | place: Mediterranean Sea | collected 2009 | reverse complement strand
TTAGGGCCTAGGTATGCTAATATAGATTACAAGGATATAAATTATGACAAAAGTATTTGACGCAACAAAGTTTAGAAAAAGCATTACAAAATCAATTCAAGGGTTAGGTATAGGATTTAGTGATCCAACAGATTGGATATCAACAGGAAACTATGCATTGAATTATTTGATGACTAGTGATTTCAACAAAGGAATCCCATTAGGCAAAGTGACAGTACTTGCAGGTGAGTCGGGAGCAGGCAAGTCTTACATCGCATCAGGAAACATTATCAAGAATGCACAGGATCAGGGCATATTCGTTATACTAATTGACACTGAAAACGCATTAGATGAACAATGGTTACAAGCATTAAAAGTAGACACATCGGAAGACAAACTTTTAAAATTAAGTATGTCCATGGTTGACGACGTTGCAAAAACTGTTTCAGAGTTCATGAAAGGTTACAAAGAACAACACGCAGACAACAAAGAAGGGGCACCTAAAGTACTGTTTGTCATAGACAGTTTGGGTATGATGCTTACACCAACAGATGTAAATCAGTTTGAAGCAGGTGACATGAAAGGTGACCTAGGTCGAAAACCTAAGGCCTTAACAGCACTCGTGAGAAACTGTGTGAACATGTTTGGAAGTTGGAACGTAGGACTTATAGCAACCAACCATACATATGCATCACAAGATATGTTTGATCCTGATGATAAAATATCAGGCGGACAAGGTTTTATATATGCATCAAGTATTGTGGTTGCAATGAAAAAATTAAAATTAAAAGAAGACGAAAAAGGAAATAAAGTTACAGATGTGAGAGGTATTAGAGCCGCTTGTAAAGTCATGAAAACAAGATATGCTAAACCTTTCGAAGGCGTACAAGTAAAAATTCCTTACGATACTGGCATGGATCCTTACAGTGGATTGGTTGATCTTTTTGAGAAAAAGGGACTACTGGTTCAGACAGGGAACAGACTGAAGTACATTGATAAGGCAGGTAATGAACACATCGACTTCAGAAAAGCATGGGTAGGTGATAAATTAGATATGATAATGGCAGAGTTCAAAGAAGAGATCTCTACAGAAGTAGAAGACACAGATGCCCCTATCGAAGTTGAACCAAAGAAAAAACCAAAATAATGATAGATTTTGATCACGCTGACATTGAACGACTGTGGAATTCCATTGTACATTATGTGCCGGAAAGACAGAAACTAGACTGTGCTATTGATTTTATTAAAAGTCTTGAGGACATAGGTGTAGAGCATGACGTACTCAAAGGATCTGCAGAACTGGATGCCAAGTTAGAAGAAGCAATCGCAACTGTGTTCGAGGAAGACGATGAGTCAGACGGATACGGTGAAGATGATTAATTGGTACAACGAAGTCAGCAGGAACCTAGCTAAGATACCAGACTGTGTAGCATACTTTGACAAGGAGTTGCTAGAGGCCAAGAAACAGTGCAAGATATACGGTAACCTAGAACGAGCCAGTGCCGCACTTCCAGGAATAGTTGAAGAAAGGTTCAGCCAATTGCAACAGCTAGAAGCAATACTAGAATACCTAAACATAGAATTAAGAAGATTAAGATCAAAAACTTTTAGAAAATATCTGGAAAACTACAACAGGGCATTGTCAAGCAGAGATGCAGAAAAGTACGTAGACGGTGAAGACGATGTTGTAGACATGGACAAGATCATCAATGACTTTGCACTGATGAGGAACCAATGGTTAGGCATCACCAAAGGGTTAGACCAGAAGCAATGGCAGATAACGAACATCGTCAAACTGAGAGTGGCGGGGATGGAAGATGCCGACATCAAATAGAATTATACTTACAGACGTAGACGGCGTACTGCTGGAATGGGAAAAACATTTCACAGAATGGATGTTAGGCCGATCTTACTATAATGACAAAGAAGAAAGAATTTATCCATATAAACTTTTGCCAGGGAAACAGAATACATACGAAATGGCAGAAAGGTTTGGACTTACAATACCTGAAATAAGAAAAGAAATAAGAGAGTTCAACAAAAGTAGCTGGATGGCAACACAGTGTCCAATGGAAGATTCCCAGACATGGGTAAAACTATTAGCCGCAGAGGGTTGGACGTTCATACCAATCACTTCCCAGACATCAGATATACCTGCACAAATAGTAAGAAAAAAAAGACTTGGAGAATTGTTTGGTGATCACATTTTCAAAAATTACCATATCCTAGACACCGGAGCAGACAAAGATTCAGCTTTAGCAGAGTTTCACAATACCGGGCTGTATTGGGTGGAGGACAAGCCAAAAAACGCACTAGCCGGGCTCAAATACGGTTTAAAGCCTATATTAATAGACCATCCATATAACAGAGATTTCGAACATGCTGATATTACCAGAGTAAAAAATTGGCAACAAATACACGAGTTACTATCTAGATAATAGCTTCAGGATAATTTAGGAAACAAAGTTCTACACATTCTCCGTTTGTTTTTCTGTTAGTGAGAACTGTGAACCCTTTAGTTTTGTAACGTTCTACTATTGAATCTAATTTTGAAAATTGCTGATCCTGATCACCTATGTACATTTCACATTCAACTAGAACACACTTAACTGGTAATTCGAGGTCCAGTATTTCCGTTAATAATTCGTACCAACGACCTTCTATATCAAGTTTAATAATGTCAACATTTGTTCCATTTTCTTGTGCTATACTTTTAAGATTGATTGTTTCAACTTCTATTTCATCAAAAAATTGTTCCGGCTTGTCTAATTGGTAACATTTTTTAGAATCATTGATTGCATAAAACTTTAATGTGTTTCCACTTTCAGAATCATAGGCTTTGTTTACATGAGAAATATTGTAACCCCCGGCATTGGCACTGTCCACTGTAATCTGTGACAAAGGTGTTGGATCCCAGGTTAATATTTTTGCACTCCTGTTGTCTTTTCTACACCCTAGCTCAAATCTTATCTCTCGCGATACACCAAAATTCCAAAACATACCAGCACTTTTCCTAAGACTGTCAGGCGTACTATATTGTTTGTATTTGGTCCAGCCTTTGGTATTTGGTTTTTCTTTTGTGTCATTTGCACTAGGAGTCAACGGAAATTTTAGTTCGTACTGCCTACAGCGTTCAGAGAGTTTCATGGACAAATATTTATAGTGTAAATATCAGTATGAGAATTTATGTAGGTTGGGATCCAAGAGAAGACATAGCGTACCAGGTTTGTGAACACTCCATCAAGCGTAGAGATGCCAATGCAGAAGTAATTCCACTTAAACAGAACGATATGCGAAAGCAGGGCATCTACACCAGAGAGATAGACAAGTTAGCCACAACAGAGTTTACATTCACTAGATTTTTTGTGCCATATCTTAACGACTACAAAGGGTGGGCGGTGTTTTGTGACTGTGACTTCCTTTGGAAGATCTCCGCAAAAGAACTAGAACAATACTTTGATAATTCCAAAGCAGTGGTCTGTGTACAACATGAGTACACACCGGAAGAAGGATCCATCAAGATGGACGCACAAGTACAAACAGCCTATCCGAGAAAGAATTGGAGCAGTATGGTACTATGGAACTGTGACCATCCAAAAAACAAATTGCTGACACCGGAGTTCCTAAACAAACAGACTCCCAAGTTCCTACACAGATTCAGTTGGTTGGAAGATTCTGACATAGGGGCACTACCACACGAATACAACTGGCTAGTTGAATGGTACAAGGAACCCAAAGACGGTGTACCCAAGATACTGCACTATACAGAAGGTGGTCCATGGTTCGATGGATACAGAGATTGTGAATACTCTGATGATTGGAAGAAAGAAGTAATCAATCTATTCTCAGCATAATGAATTGGGGTAAACTCAAACCACAACATTATCATAAAGAACCTGTGGACTACATCTACGCCCGATCTATATTTGACCTCAAGGAGTACGATAAGCTGTACGAGAATCAAAACAATCTCGTACACGAGGTATGGAAGAATTTTTATGATACGTATGGTATTGGATTTGAATTTTTAGAGGACATACGAGATATCAACAAAGACAAAGACATAATGTGCCTATGGTTCTTCAAGGAGCGGAACGACCGTAGTGCAGGCACTGACATACAAATATCCGGAAAGAATATTACTTATTATCCAAATACATTCTTTATTACAGAGTCAAAGGATATAAAAATACTAGAGAAAAAAAACGAATACATACGTAGACCGGTACTGCAACTGGACTTGCCAACTAGCGTATGGAATACTATTTTAGAAAGATTTAATAAACTTGTTTAGAACATTGACATCAGCCATTAGATGTCTATCCCTTACCTTTGTCCAAACAAAATTATCTCTGTTGCTAATGTTTAAATTCTTCCGGATTTGTTTGCCAGCGTTGTCATTCATAATTTTTTTCGCTTTGAATGTTACTGTTGGAAGATAAAGGCATCGACCTAACTTACGTGCAACTTTTTGTGTGTAAGTGTCCACATGCCAATGCCAAAAGAACGGAGGTGCTAGATAGCCTAACCTATTGATCCAATGTTTATGTACGGCAAAGTGTGCCGCTGGCAACGGTTCATCGGGCCAAAGTTTTGTTTCTGTGCCTAAATTTTTATTGCCTTTACTTCTACCATCACTTGGAACTACCATAAGAATTTTATCCTCATATCTGTTAAATTCATCTGCAATCAACTGATCCCAGTCTTGCGTTTGCACCTGTACATCATCGCCCATCAACATCACAATATCCTGAGATGCTTTCTCGGCCATTAAGTTCCAACTGTAACAGGTGGATTGATTTGGACCAACTGTATAATGTTTTTCGTCTAGCAACTCTTTGTATTCTTCTAGTTTCTCATCATCATCGTTAAGATAAAATAAGAATTCTGTATTGTGTTTTTGTGTTGCGGTGGCAGTGTCAACTAATCTTTTTGCTAGTTCTGGTCTGCCTCTGGATGGACAACATAACGAAATCATATCAGTTTCTTCTTCCAAGTATCTGGTGTTTGGTCGTTGATGATTTCTAATGGTAAATGATATTGGAATTTCTTTGTGCCCCTAGTTCTAATATATTCTGCTGTCTTTTTAACTGACTGTCGCATGTTTGTTGCTGTGCTATAACCTAACAAGTCCCTTGCCTTGTCTGATGAACACACTGCCAGTTTGACTTCTTTAGGTCTGTCTTTGTGATGTATAGGATCTAAATTGAGTCCTGTTTCGTTTGCACAGGCTTCTGCTAACTCATTGATTGTTATAGGTTCTTCGTCCGGTCCTATGTTTATTACTTCTCCAACTACATTGTCTTGGAACGCAAGTGCATTCAAACAATACAAACAATCATCTATGTAACTGAAACATCTTTGTTGTTCACCGTCTCCGTATATTATTGGTTGCTTGCCTTGTAACATTCTATTCAACATGATTGACATAACATTTCTGAAAGGATCATCATACTTCTGCCTCGGTCCAACAATGTTGTGTGGCACAGCGATCACATACTCAACTCCGTGTGTTTCACATAAATTTTTAAGAACATCTTCTCCCGCTTTCTTGGCAATACCATATGGATCTTGAGGACGACACTCATAAGCTTCTTTGTATGGCATCTCATCATGATGACCATACCTTGCCATGCTTGAACAATACACAATACGTTTGACTTTGTTTCTTATTGCCGCTGTAATAGTTGTCACTGATGCTTCAAATATATTTCTCGTAACAAGGACAGGCGAGAATACTGATAGTCCTTCGTAAGCCGTAGCGGCGGTATGATACACTATGTCACAACCTTCCATGGCTTTAGTCATGTTTTCCAAATCGCAACAGTCCACTTGATGGAACTCTACATTTTGGGGAACATTGTCTGTATATCCACCAATCATATTATCATTACCAGCCACTGTATGGCCTTCTGATATCATTAAATCTGCTAGATGAGAACCTAAAAAACCTGCTACACCTGTTATAAAAATTTTCATTTTTGATTATTTAATTTAAGTTATCACGGTAGAAAACTTTGTCAGGCCAGTGACCTATCAGTAGCTTGAACCCTAATAACCTTATGTATTTTTCAACTTCAATGTTATTACTACCATACTTCTTAGTATTGTTGTTTAACTCTATCATTAGATACTGTACATTTTCTAATGTCTTAGATGCACCTTTTAGTACTTCCATTTCGTAGCCTTCCACGTCTATCTTAATCATATCTACGTCATCGAGTCCAAGGCTATCAACTGTAATCATAGGAATACTGCCTTCGCCTACTACCCTTCTACTCTGTGTAAAATTATCCTGCGATAATGATATCATCTTTTGTTCGGAACCAATGGCTAGCTGATGTGTTTCTACATCGTCGCCTACATTTTTTACGAGACATTCATAATGAAGTGCTTCAGGTTCAAAAGCAACCACTCGTCCACAATACTCATTCATGGCCATGCTCCATGTTCCAACCCATGCGCCAATGTCCAATATATGATTGAATTTTTTACTGTGTTTCTTACAATAATCTTGGAACTTTAAGAGACATTTGTTTTGTGTGAAAGGCTTGCCTGCTTTCCAATCAGTGAGATGTATATCATTACTGGGCACCCAGAACCCATTTACTTTTTCCATTATAATATTCCTTTGTCCATTAGTATCTCCACTGCTGTACCATTAGCAAATTCCTCCGGTGTGAACTGCTGGTAGGCGAGACTGTACAGCCATGGTTCTGGGCCTCCGTAATATGGGTTCTCAATGTCAGATAATTCTATGCCGGCAACATCTACAGCAAAACTTTTTTCATGGCAGAACACAGGCACGCCCTCACACATGGCCTCCACTGCCGCAATTGAACAACTAGTAACCAAACACCAAGCATCTTTTAGATCCTCAGACAACGGTACTTTTGCTTCACTTGGCCCTGACGTGCCTCTGCCACGTGGCTTGTTTCTAATCTTAATAGGTCTGTCTGTGTATCGTTTGATCTGTTCTACAGTCTCCTTTGTCCAATTAGGTCTATCAAGATAATCATTTATTCCCGCAGAACTAGGACACACTAGTATGTAAGATCCTTTGAAGTCAGGTGCTTTAATTTTTAAGCCAAACTTTTCAAACCTGTCTGCTTTACATCCTTTTATATAACTTGCATGGATTTTGTTCTTGCATATTCGCCAGTAATGATTGTCAGGCTGTAAGTTGTTGTTGTCAAATCTTCCGAAATATGGAGTGTCCGTGAACCAGAACTTCCATTTACGTGCTTCTAATTTTTTGATCATTTCCTTGTTGTTGTTTACGAAACCCCAGAACATTGCGTTTGCGAGTGGATCTGATGCTCTTAGATTATCAAGAGCCTGTGTTGGCTCAGGCCACGATTTCATCACTCCTCCAAACACCTCCCATGCTTTACTTTTTAAATTATTAAATGGTGCGTAAATCTTTAGCATCTATAAATTCCTTTAACTGTTTTGCCCACTGTTCGTGGCCTTCTGCTGACGGATGTGGATCGTTAGGACTCACTATTAAATTTTTGTCTGTGATGAATTCAAAGTGACTTACCGTTGGACTGAAAAATCTGTCCATGTTAATTGCATTCCTAATAACATTGAAGTCTTCTGTGCCGTTACCAAAATAATTTGGCAAAGAGTTATACATCACATAAGGTATTCTCTTACGTTCAAAGTAATTCTGTAAATCAAAAACATTATCAAGGAAATTCATTGTAAGGTTATTTTCTATATCCCAGCCCTTGTTTTTACGTATGAAACTTACATTGTCTAGTGTCTTCCAGGTTCTCCATGTGAGCTCTGTGCCTGGTATGCGACCTTTCTTCCATCCATCGTCTGTTATGTAATCATTCCTGACAGCACTGGACCACCCTATCACAGCAAAAACATCTTTGTCTTTGTTTTGTTCACACCAAACCTTGGTAGAAAAACTTATCCTAGTATTACCGCGGCCTCCCATTGCTATGTTAAACAGTTCTTCATTGTAATTTTCCGCTATAATCTTACTCACGAAAGTATTGACTCCGTCCTTAGGACGTGGCGTCAGGAAACTACAACCGTTAGAAAATATCTTGGACATACAGCTATTTTATAGTATAATTATTACAAATGCAAACGGTAAAAAATATTACAGATATAAGATACTTCTTGGATAAATTTGAGACCATAGACCAAGGGTACAATTACCAAGTCGATTATTGTGAACAGGCAGAGAGTCACTTTTCCTCACTACCAACATTCGTGGCGGAATTTGATAACTGTTTGGTCAACAGTTGTCCGATATTGTTAACAGAGGATCGGCACCTTATAACAAATCATGTATGGGGGCTTGTACACAAAAGCAGGCATCAACCACACAAGTCACACAAACTTTGGACCAAATGGGGAGACAGTGTTGACCTACGACTACCCCCTATAACCAAACAGTTCGAGGAAAGAAATAAATTCGTATGGCTACCAATAGACGAAGGTAGTGCAGAAAACCCATGGCATGTATGGATTGACATGATATCTAAATTTCGTTTACTTGAAAAGAGATGGAGTACTAATTTTACAAAGTACATCTTTATACTTCCCAATGCAAGTTCGTATTTTGATAAAGTTGCTAAAGAACTGTTTCCAGAATTACGATATTTTATTATTCCCAAGGGTGAAACATGGCGGTTCAAACATTTGATAGTGCCATCACTGAGCAATCATAATGACGGAGTCCTGACACCTCCTCTGGCTCCATGGCTGAGGCATTTCAAAGGAAAATACGGAATAGACGAATCTAAAATTCCAACCAGGAAGATATATATCAGTAGACAAGGTTCACTGACAAGAAGAGTTCTAAATCATGATCAGTTGTTGTTAGCACTGAAAGGATGGGAAACAGTTTCACTAGAGAAAATATCAATAGCAGAACAAATTAAAATATTTTCCCAGGCATCACATATACTCGCACCACATGGCGCTGGACTTGTAAATTTAATATGGTGTAAGACAGGAACCAAAGTGACAGAACTACAGGCTGTCTGGGAATGGTCAAAAAAAAAAGCAAATCGTGAAACTATACTTAAGAAAGTATATCCTATATTATCTCACACATTGAAATTAAAACACAAAGTGATTATCGCCGCGGCCCACCACAATTTTAAAATACACGGCGAAGGTAGTTGGTCGGGAAAGAAACCCGCAGGCGTTAAAAGGAAAAATGACATGTTTAGTTTCAAAGTCGACATTTCAGACCTCATAAAATATTTAGATTAAGTACGTTATATGTTTTCGTTACTACACAAGAAGCCCATTGTCGTAAAAGACCCGTATCCTTATTTCATCATAGAAGATGCATTACCAAATGAGATATATGACCAACTAGAAAGGGAATGGCCCGAACAACCACTGTTGGCCACAGAACCTTACGACAACGGAATATGTTACAGGTTAAAAGCAGACGAGATGTTAAAACCCGGTGTGGTATCTGAGATGTGGAGGAAATTTACAGAGTACCATACCAGTATTGAATTTTACAATGAGGTGAAATATATTTTCAAAGATTACATAACCGATATACCTAACGTTGAAAATACCTTAAGTCCTCGAGGATGGGACAACGGGAATGACATGATAGGAACCGACTGCCAAACAGTCATGCATTCTCCTATTGATTTCAGTTCAAGGACTCCGCACATTGACAACCCCAGGGAGATATATGCTGGTCTCCTTTACATGCCTTATCCAGAAGATGATAGCACGGGTGGAGAATTCCAAATACACAGATCAATTGGTCATATAAAAAGAGTTAATAAAAACGGTGGTAGAGAAGTAGCAATTGAAAATCAAGGTAGTATTGTCAAGTCTGTTCCGTACAAGAGAAATACATTTGTGATGTTTTGTAATAACTCCAGTAACTCGGTACACAGTGTTTCTAAAAGGGAAAATGCTACTTTACACAGAAGAAGTGTTAATATAATTGCAGAGTATAATAGAGTGGCTAAGAAGTCTATGTTTGATATTGAGGAGTTTAGGCAATGAACATAGCAGGTATACATACAACCAAACCACGCACACAGAGATACGTTGATGCGTTTGTCAAAGGTACTCCGGGAGTATCAAAGATATATCAATTCCGAGAATTGCAAGAACTGCCTCCGGAAGATTTAACAATGTACGGTATACTCGCAGGCTCCGGCGAAATATATAAACGATGTGAACAGGAAAAAAAAGATTTCTATTTCATGGACCACGGATATTTTACAAACGCACACGACACACCACACTGGCTACGTATTACAAAAAATGCACATTGTCAGACCAAACTTACAAATACTAACCCAGATAGGTATGAGAAATATTTCAAACGTGATCTAAAACCATGGAAAAAAGACGGCAAGAAAATTTTAGTGCTACCGCCAACGAATGCTATTGCTGGATTTTTTAATGCAACCAACTGGGTACATAAAACTATCAAAGTACTTAAAGAAAATACTGACAGGCCGATAGATATCAGAGAAAAGCCCTACAATCCCACCACCGCAACAGATTATGTTGGAGCTACAGTAAAAGTGGACAAACCTACAAATCACCAACCTACGATCAACTGGAATGAATATTTTGCCTGTGTTACCTATAATAGTAACACAATGGTCGAAAGTTTTACAAATGGGGTACCTGTGTTCTGTGAACCTAATGTTTGTGGTGCAACACCAATAGCAGAAACAGATTTTACCAAGATAGAAAAACCTAGATACGAAGACAGGATTGCATTGTTTTCGAATCTAGCATACAATAACTGGACCATTAAAGAAATGGCGGACGGAACTGCATGGAGAATGCTTAATGAAGGTTGAAATATTTAGAAGAACTGTAAAAGATCGTAAACGCGGAAACAGTTATGATCTTCTATATCACTTGAAGGAGGGTATAGAAGCCTCAGGCGACGAAGCAGTTATAATGCACGAACATAGGACTGGACCTACTGTAGAAGGCGAAATGACACCAACTGCCCCAATGGCGGCAATGTTTGGCTACGGTGGCGATAGACAGATGCACCATACAAAAGGAAGACGCAGAGAACTTGCAAACAACTGCAGAGCAAAAAAAATTCCTTTAATTACATTTGATGGCGGCCTATTATCTAGTTTTGGCAACGTATCAACTTCACCTGATCATCACTTCAGGGTGTCGTTGTACACGCCAATGAATGATGGCGACTTCTTATCAGATAATAGTCCTAGTGATCGTTGGGAAATGATGATTAAAAAATTCAAAGTGAAATACGAGCCATGGAGAAAATCAAAGCAAGAAGATCCTATTTTATTTGGCCTACAGCCAAAAGATAACTGGAGCATGAACGAACTTGATCCTATAGAATGGTTCAATGGAGTATATGAAAAACTGCGACCCGCAACTGATCGGAAGTTCATAGTGCGTCCTCATCCTAATAATGTTTCCAACATAGTAGAACGTCAGAATGAACTGCCCGATGACGTAGAAATACAGTTTACACAAAAACATTTTGCAGGAGATGAAAAAAAGCACTATAGATTTCATTTCCAGGAGGCATTAAATAATTGCCATGCTTTTATTACTCACAATAGTACTGCCAGTGTCGATTCCTGCATTCGTGGAATCCCTACCTTTGTTACCTCAGATCTTGCACTTTGTTGGCCAGTAGCAAACACTAATTTAAACAACATAGAAACTCCCGAATATCCTGATAGGACACAATGGGTAAACGATCTTGGATACAAGATGTGGAGTATAAAAGAAATCAGAGATGGTACAGTATATAAAAGATTCAAACAAAGGCTAGGTCTTTAATGAAAACATTAACAGTCATTACCACGTTCCCTCCTAATAGATGGAATGCGTATGCTAAAAGAATGCTACAAAGTCATATTAATTTTTGGCCAGAGGATGTAATGATACATGCATACCATGAAGGTGATAGACCAGACTTCAGTCACGCAAAAATAAAATACATTAATATAGAGGAAGTAAATCCTGAACTAGTAAAATTCAAACAAAGACACAAAGACGATCCTGTTGCCAACGGCGAGACCACAGAGATAGCAGGGGGTGTGAGAAGAGATCCTAACGCTGGAAAAAATGATAAAGGAAAGGGCTCTTATCTTTGGGACGCTGTTAGATTTGCTCATAAGACGTTTGCTGTTGACCATGCTATCAAGAACGCTGGCACGGACTATGTGCTGTGGTTAGATGCCGACACATACACATTTAGACCGATAACAAAAGATTTTGTTATGGGACTTTTGCCTGAAACAAAACTTGTAAACTTTTTAGGACGTGGAGACAAATATCCGGAGTGTGGATGGGTATGCTACAACACAAAACATCCTAAGGTGAATCAATTCATGAAGTATTGGACAGAGATGTATATCAACGATACAATATTTCAAGAACTAGAATGGCACGACAGTTATCTGTTTTGGCAGTGTGTAAAACGTATTGCACCAGAAGATGGAGAAGATATAGGAAAAGGTGCTGGTGCCAAAGGACATCACGTGTTTATTAACAGTGTGTTAGGTGCATATATTGATCACATGAAAGGTAAAAGAAAAGTCAAAGGCAAAAGTAGTAAAAGCGATTTACGTGGTGACAGACACGAGTCTTACTGGCAAAACGTAGAATCCTATGATCCTTTTGGTGGTATAAAATTTGATCCTAAACAGGCAGATGATATCGTAAGCAAAGTTGCTAAAGGAAAGCAAGGAAACTAATGAAAATAGAGATATGGCCCGAACACGGTCCTTTGAATTCCAAAGACATATTCGATAAATTTATTAAATCTTTACGTGCATCTGGAGAACAGATTTGGGAAAACAAACAGGCACCCGACGCCGATGTGGCAGTAATATGGAGTGTGTTATGGCAAGGTCGCATGAGGAAATACAAAGACATATGGGACAGATACAGGAAGGCAAACAAGCCTGTGATAGTCATAGAGGTAGGCGGAATCAAAAGAAACGAAACATGGAAAATTGGAATAAACGGTGTGAACAGAGAAGCGGATTTTGCCAATCAAAATGTAGGCGGTGAACGTTGGAAAAAATTCAATACAGCACTACAACCATGGAAGCAGTCAGGCAATGACATTATCATATGCGGACAACACACAAACAGTCACCAATGGAGAAATAATCCTCCAATGTCAAAATGGTTCGTTGATAAGATCACAGAGATAAGAAAATACACAGACCGTCCAATAGTGATAAGACCACACCCAAGGAACCATGTTGAAATAGATACCACAAAATACAAGGACGTAAAAATAATAGGACCTAAAAGAGATAGGAACACGTACGACGACACAGACCTAGCAGATAGACTAAAGTCAGCATGGGCACTGGTCAGTTATTCAAGCAATCCTGCCATCACTGCGGCCATGCATGGAATACCAGTGTATGTGTCAGAGGCAAGCCTAAGTTATGACATTGGCAACACATCATTTGAAAATATAAACAATCCCAACATGCCGGATAGAGAAAAATGGGCCAATCAACTAGCATACACCGAATGGTGGACGGAAGAGATAGAGCAGGGACTGCCATGGAAGAGAATTAAGAAAAGACTAGAGGAGAAATATCTATAATGGTCAATCAAAGAAGTGGGATAGAGCCAATAGTATGGAAACCATACGAGGGAGAGGAAATAATTGTAAACACAATTATACGTAATGGAAAACGCACATACGAAAAACAATTCTTTGAAGACAAAGTGAAGGCAGTGCCAAGAGGTAATGCCTACTGCATAGGCAATGGTCCGTCACGTAAAGGTTTTGATTTAAACAAATTAAAAGCAACAGGACAAACCTATGGCTGTAATGCTTTATATAGAGATTTTTTACCGGACTTTATATTCAGCGTCGACGGAAAAATGTCCGCACAGATGTGTCTGGACAAAGTGGGTAGGCAGACAATACACTATGCTCCCTCGATAGAAGTGAATAGAAAACATTCAAAAGGCATGATCCATCTTATTCCAGATAATCCACACTGGATTTCAGGCAACCAGGCGTTCTGGACAGCAGGGGTTCATGGTCACAAGAACATATATCTAATAGGATATGATTTCAGAGAGTATGGAAAAGATCAACTTAATAACATATATCAAGAAACGGAATGTTACGGCGAAAGGCATGCTGATACCATTTTTGACGGATGGCTGAAACAGTTCCGTGACATGTTAAAAATGAGACCTTATGTCAATTACACAGTGGTGCATGACAACCCGCCGGACTACTTGAATTATTTGCAAACCGGAACGGACTTAGGTAATAGTAAGATTATAAGTTATGCCGAGTTTGAGAAGGTACTAACACCTGGTCAGGCCTAGACCTGCGTTCTTAAATTTATTTTTCCAGGCAAAAAAGTTTGCATTGTGATTTGAATAGGGATCTTTGAGCCATGTCATTTGGTAAAGATGCACCATTTCGTGTGCAAGTGTTTCCACAAAATCTTTCCATTTTGGAAACTTACGATGTAATTCTATGTAGAACTCTACGTCAATATGGTAAGGTATCACTCTTTGATCAAATTTGCCTTTTGGAGTCTTTCTATTGTCCCAATTCGCGACACATCTACCCCAATCCTTATGTAAGTTCTTAACAAAAATTGGTACCATTGGTAATCTGCTGTTGAAAAGTCCTCTGTTTAAAACTCTGAACCATTGATATACCTGCTGTTGTGTGGGTTTGAATCCAACAACGTTTTTGTGTCTGGTCAGAGTATTCTCCAACTTAACTTTCAGTTGTTTACGTGCATTTACCTTTTTACTTTTTGTTTTCTTCATGGTTGACAGTTTTACCAATTATGCTATAATATACTAATAATTATCTCGAAACACATGGACGATATGCACACAGATTTGCCAAAAACTATTAACGAAGCACTTAAAATACTAGCATATAATGATTATTTTTGGGCAAATCCCTCAATGATAGGAAATACAGGCGTAATCAAGCCACACCCAAAGGACAAAGCCACTATAACATCTTTAGCAGAATCCCAATATCCTTGGACTGAGAAACAGGCCAGACTAGCACTTGTGATACTCAAAAGATACGCTACCAAGTTCCTAGCACACGGTATGGATATAAAATCACTGTTAGATAAGCCTCAATACGATGATGAATTCCGTGTTATCAGCTTTGACAAAAGCATAGAGAAATACACAGATGAGGACAACGTGGATAAAATCGAATTAAAGTTTCCATATAACAAGAAAATTATCACGCTGATCAGATTGGTCAAAGACAAAAGAGGATTACCTTTTGGATACAGTCAGTATGACGGTGAGGCAAAGAAATGGACTTTCCAGCAATCAGATGTAACCACATACTACCTGACACTGATAGCAGTGCGATATGATTTTAAGTTCGCAGACGAAACTTTGCTAGATGATTATGATGAAGTTAGGCGAGAAATAAAAGGTCACAGGAGACCAACTGCCAAACTTATTGCCGGCGAGATTGTTCTAGACAATGCTACAAATTCTTTGCAGGAATATTGGGCAGACAATCTTAAACACAAAACAGCACTAGAGCAAGTCGATTCACTTAAAAATTTTGATATAAAAACAAATGGCATCAGCGTGCCGGCTAAGACACTCATTGCATCTAAAATTGCTCACAATAACTATCACAAGTTGTGGATAGATTCGGCTGGCTTCAGTAAGAAAGAAGTCGTGCAAGGATTATTAGAGCTAGGTTGCTTTCCTTTAATAATGCCAGTGAGTGGGGAAATGAATACAACTGAAGAGGTACAGGAATTCTGGGATTGGATGAATGCATTCAAATCTCAAGGCATAGACATCCTAGAGGAATGTTCGTGGGGTTTTGATGTCAAGGAACCAGTGTACATGAAGGATGTAGAGAGGGAATATAACCAAAGACAGATGATGATAAACAACAACTCATCAAGAGAATTCTTTGAAAACCTATTTGAATTGCATCAAATGAGTAAACAGTTCAAGTATATAAACAAAAAAACCAAAGTAATATTTGTAAGAAACAGGATACCAAGGGCCATGATCAAAAGTAAAGTAACACCAAAGGCCTCGTTAGTTGCATTGGGTGGCGGTTATTACGCGGCAGGAACAGATAACCTAAAAAGACTTCTTGAAAATCTTCCAAAAAAGTTGTATTATAGTAATCATCAGCCGAGCAGTTATGACTGGCATGATCATGTTATAGTAAAACTTTAAAAATGAGCAGTTGTAAATTAGTAATAAAAGACGAAGTAAACGTCAAATTTGAAAACCTTTCTTTAGAATGGCGGAAGAGGTTATCCAACAAATTCAAATACGAAATTCCATATGCCAGACATCTCCCAGCAGTAAAGCTAGGCAGATGGGACGGTAAGATATCATTCTTTGGTTTGGGTGGTACAACTTATCTCAACCTAGTTGACCAAATACTTCCTATACTAGATGACGGTGGAGTATACGTAGAAATGGAAGACCACAGAGAACAACACAACTTCGAGTTCAATACAGTAGATAAAAACTATCTATCACACATTAAATGGCCGGAGAATCATCCAGCGGCAGGACAACCAATTATATTGAGAGACTACCAGGTAGAAACAATAAACAAATTTATAGAAAATCCACAGTGCATACAAGAAATTGCCACAGGTGCAGGTAAAACAATTATCACCGCGGCATTGTGTCAACTAGTTGAGACTTATGGTCGTACACTGACCATCGTGCCAAACAAAAGTCTAGTAACACAAACGGAGGAGGACTTCCTTGCTTGTAATCTAGATGTAGGTGTGTACTATGGAGATAGGAAAGAGCTAGGCAGATTCAACACCATCGCAACATGGCAATCGCTAAATGTATTGGAAAAGAAAAGCAAAGACGAACACTCAGAAGCGTTTGCAGAAGCTATAAAAGGAATCAACACAGTGATCATAGACGAGGTACACATGGCAAAAGCCGATGTACTTAAAAGATTGTTGACTGGGCCTTTTGCACATTGTGGAATACGTTGGGGGCTGACAGGAACAGTACCCAAAGCAGATTACGAGTTTATGGGTCTGAAATGTAGTATAGGTGATGTCACCCACAGGATACAAGCAAGTGAACTACAAGACAAAGGAGTACTTGCAAACTGTCACGTGAATGTTTTACAGACCCAAGACCACCCACAGTTCAAAACATATGCCGAAGAACTGAAATGGCTTACGACAGACAAAGTTAGGATGGCATGGGTGGCGAAAACTATAAAAGATATATCAACGTCAGGTAACACGCTGATACTAGTTGACAGGATATCTGCAGGGGAGATATTGCAAGAACAATTAGACGGTTCAGTGTTTGTATCTGGATCAACAAAAAACATAGACAGGAAGGAACAATATGATGAAGTATCTACTGCGACAAATAAAATTATTATCGCCACATATGGAGTTGCCAGTGTTGGTATTAACATTCCTCGTATTTTTAATCTTGTTCTCATAGAGCCGGGCAAATCATTTGTTCGTGTGATACAGAGCATAGGAAGAGGAATCAGGAAGGCCGAAGACAAGGAGAACGTACAGATATGGGACATTACCAGCAGTTGCAAGTTTGCAAAAAGACACCTGGGTGCAAGGAAAAAGTTTTACAAAGAGGCCAATTACCCGTATAATATAGAAAAGATAAATTATGAAAATCCTTACACTTGATAATCGTGCTTACAGCATAGAGAAGATCCCTGAATGGGTTGATGAGAAATTAAGATTTGCGGTGCTGGATAACTCAGACCCTAATGAACCAGATTTCTTTTATATACCGTTGATATTCCTTGAGAGCTTCAATGCTCCCGCGGCAGTGTTACAAATAGGAGACTATAGGATCAAGATGCCTCTAGATTGGAAAATGCTGATAGGAGAGGCGGGACAATCAGAGATGCACGTGTTACCTATAACAAGTTTAAATGATAGAGGGTTTGATGCATTTACTTTCAATCCACTATCCAGTCCTAAGCCAGATTTTTACGCCATAGACGTTGTAGATATCTACACCGAAGTGAAATGGTACTTCCCAAAGATCAAGTCCGGACAGATGCTGGCCGTGCCGTTGAGCAATGGACCAAAACCAATGTGTGCCTACTTTGTCAAGGACATATCAAGGCAGTGTGAACAGGTAGACTATGGCTCCGTCTGGTAGAAAATCAATCATAATCGACGCACCAATTATGATAACCAGTAACAAGATTGCAGTATGGATGGACGAGAATTGGATGTTTGACTTCTTTGATTTCATAAAAAAACACAAATTCAAAATTTCAGGTATGAATCACATGCAAAAGAAAATAAAATTAACATTTGTAAACGCACATGAATGTACAATATTTGGACTAAAATATGCCGGCAGAAAAAAATAGAAAATTCTTTGAACTGAGGAACGGACTAAAAGCCGTTGATTTCAGAAACAAAGATTACTTTGACAGGATAGATGAAAAGGAGAAGTCGTTATACTCTCCGTACATGTTGATGAGATATGTTTCAAGCACTTCGTCTAAAGATCAATTCTACGTAGAACACTACGTGGAGATGGTAAACGAATGTGTCAACAAACACTGCTTTACACTAGGAAAACACAAGAAACTGCTTTGGATACTGACTGCCATGTGTGGCTCATTACAACAGCAGTTCCATCCATGGATAAAACCTATGAAGCGAGTACCAAACAAGAGTTTAAAGAAACTACAACAGATATACCCAACGTGGAAGGAAGCGGACCTAGAAACATTGGACAAAATAATAACAGATAGAGAACTTGAGGAACTGATAGAAGCACATGGCATCAACGAATAAATGCACCTACTGTGGCAAAGAGTTTGCAAAGGAAAGGACACTACAAGTACACTTGTGTGAACCAAAGAGAAGATATCTGCAACGCGATGAGAAGTGGGTAGTGAATGCGTTCATGGTGTTCCAACGATTTTATCAGATACATCAACACAATTCAAAAATAAAGACCTATGACGAATTTGTCAAGAGTGCGTACTACAATGCTTTTGTGAAGTTTGGTCGTTTCATTATGCACATCAACCCATTGTATCCGGACAAGTATATTGATTACGTATTACAGTCAAAGGTGAAATTGGATCATTGGTCTAGAGATGATCTTTATGAACTGTATCTCATAGAAGCGTTGAAATCAGAACCAGTGGAAGCCGCACTACAGAGAAGCATCGCTACAATGATGGATTGGGCTACCGAACAGAATGCACAATGGTCTGACTACTTTAGATTAGTAAACACAAACAGGGCGGTACAACACATACAACAAGGAAAAATAAGTCCATGGTTACTGCTAGGTTGCACTGCAGGAAAAAGGATGTTAAAATCATTTAACGATGAACAATTACAAATGATAGAAAGATTTATAAATCCAAGTTTCTGGCCAAGCAAGTTAAAGAGCTATCCTGCAGACCACATGTTGGTACAAGACACAGCAAGGGAGGCCAAGATTGTCTAAAGTTAGTTTAGAGATTGCAGATAATTTGGATTTCGAAGACGGAGATTGTGCGATAACAATTAAGAAGGATGGTACAATCGGAAAAGTTATTGTGCCAAAAATGGACACAGCAATGTTAAACAGCGAAGGTTACAAGGCACTACTAGAAGTTGTAGAAGTATTACAGCCTGGATCAAAAGAAGAGTTCATTAAACACAACGAAAAAGACAAAGGGAGTGTACACTAATGCCTGATGTAGATATAGATTTTTTTGACAGAGACGGAACACTCAAACTGTTCAAGCACACACCTGCATCCATACTTAAGGATGGCAAGGCTGAAAAACACAAGACAGGAGTTTATTTCCATGCTATACCAGAACATCCGGTCACAGGACATGCCTCGCTGGATTACAAGAAAGCAGAGGACAGAGGATACTTTAAGATAGACTGTTTGAACGTTAACATATACAAAGAAGTAAAATCAGAGCAGGAACTGGTCGAGCTAATGATACAGGAACCAGACTGGGACATGCTGAAAGATCCAAAGACAGTTGAGAACCTATTCCACTTGAACGGTCATTACAACATAGTGTCCAAACTGAATCCAAAGACCATAGAGCAACTAGCGGCCGTATTAGCAATCATACGTCCTGCAAAGCGTCAATTAATGTACAAGGACTGGATAGACATAATGCAAGAAGTTTGGATAAAGCCAACGGACGGATCATATTTCTTCAAGAAGTCACACGCCGTGGCATATGCTCAAGCTATAGTGGTACAGATGAATTTAATATCCAAAGCTAAATATAGTTTTGATGCACCATCAAAAACGTAAAAAAATAATCCATAAAAAACGTAAGGCATCCAAACCATCTAGAAGATCAGAACTTGATCATTATCAGCCTAATAATCCTTTGACGAAATATGTTGAAAAGGTGTGCGGCGTTAATTGCACAGATCCTGATAAAGTTTAAACAGGTCTTCTTACTAATTGGATAGTTCTTCTCTTTACCCGTTTCTTTGAAATTTCAGAAAGTTTTACAGTTGGACCATGCACTATCTCTACATCCTTTACATTCAATGTGATTAGTGTTGTACGAAAGTATCGGAAATCTCCTTTGAGGAATATGTTTATTGGTAATTTACGATTGGATTCGTGCCACCAAATTTCCCCGCACTTCAGAAAATGCATCTTATCCTTTGGCATCATTAGCCTGCCGTAATCGTAGAAGCTGATCACGTTAGAGTCCTCATTCTGCACTATACCCACGTACTCCAGCTCTCCCTTTCGTATCAAGCTCAAAAATGGGAACTTGTCTTTTAACGTGTTAAAAATTTCATTCATAATCTAACTATAAATACTGTTAAATATGTATTATGCAAACAGTACAAAGGTATTTAATAAACCAGTTGGTAATAGCCTACATAAGTGGTTATCACGGGAGGAATTCAAAAGTGTACGATAGACGTCTGACACTACATAGAGGGGTATCAAACCCTGTCTCATTCACGTTTAAGAACGAAGATCAGAAGGCACAGAATATCTCAGCTAAGACCTACGAGTTCAACATGATTGATTCTGAGAGCAAAAAAGCGGTGATTACAAAGACATTGACCATACTTGATGACGGTTCTACTGTCAGCACTACAGGTGACGCTAGTTGCACGATCACAGAGGGCGATCTTTTACCATTGGACGCAAAGTTCTATAATTTTGCAGTGCGAGAGGTTAACTCGGACGGAAGCAGAGAGGTAACCTACGCCGACACAGGTTATGCGGCCGCTGGCACAGTTGAAATTCTAGATGGAGCCTATCCTGAATTCGTAGCAAGTACAAACGTATCAACTTTCTCAAGTGGGGGACCACTTGCATATGTGTCTGGATCTATAGATGCACGTCCAGGTATCAACAACAATAAGGCATTACACACCATTGCTGTGTACACAAAAAACTTTACAGGAGCATTGAGAGTGCAGGGCACAATGAGTGCTTCTCCCAGTGAAACAGATTACTTTGATATTACCATGGAAGATGCAGGATCCCCTGCCAACTCATTCACAAGCTCAACCACAGTTAGCAATTTTAACTTCACGGGTGTTTACCACAGTGTGAGATTTGCTTGGGGTAATAGCTCTAGTAACACTGGGGTGATTGACAAAATCCTATATAGACAGTAAAATAGTATAGATTATGAATCTTATACAGAATACAATTCTGACTAGTCTTCCTGCGAACA
>MDTB01054200.1_pt1 | contig 21665 bp, 22 predicted proteins | sample 811161 | NCBI WGS metagenome assembly MDTB01 (sample SAMN05326650, study PRJNA326480) | marine metagenome | isolation source: seawater | place: Mediterranean Sea | collected 2009 | reverse complement strand
GAGTTGTCGCAGATCCGCCGCAATCTCCACCATGCGATCGCCATCGGATCGACCTGGATCGGTGCGGATAATGCCGCAATCCAGCATCTGCTGGGTTCCGTTGCCCGTGTCGATGACCCCGTAGCCCACCCGGGCGAGGCCCGGGTCGATGCCAAGGATTCGCATGGATCCAATCTGGATCGATCAGGCGGCGATAGCCAGTTCAAAGTCGGCGCGATCAGTGCTTTCGCTGCGTTCGAACACCTTGCAGAACACTTTCACGACCCGTTCGCCGGAATCCACCTGTTCCAGTGGATCCTTCCGCAATCGATGGCGTAGGCAACAGGAGGCGACCCGTGCCACATCCTCTTCACTCACCTCCACGCGACCTTCAAATGCAGCCAGGGCTCTGGCGGCACGATTGGTCACGATGTCGCCTCGTAAGCCATCAACATTCAGCTCGCCGCAGACCGCTGCGATCCGCAGGCGCAGATCCTCATCGATGCTCACCGCATCGAGCCGTTGCTGGGCCTCCACCACACGATCCTGGAGAGCGTTCTGATTTCCTTCCACTGCCGTGCTGAATCCGTCGGGATCGCGATCAAAAGCGGTGCGCTGGTCCACCACCTGAACGCGCAGTTCGGGATCGCGAACGGTGCGGACTTCGACGCTCATGCCGAATCGATCGAGCAGCTGGGGACGCAGCTCTCCCTCTTCCGGGTTGCCGGAGCCGATCAGCACAAACCGGGCGGGGTGTCGCACCGAAACGCCCTCGCGTTCAACCGTGTTCCAGCCGGAGGCCGCTGAATCAAGCAGAACGTCAACCAGATGATCGTCGAGAAGGTTCACCTCGTCGACGTACAGCAATCCGCGATTGGCTTTGGCCAGCAATCCGGGTTCAAAGGCACGCACGCCCTCACTGAGCGCCTTCTCGATGTCGATCGTTCCGCACAGTCGATCCTCCGTGGCCCCGAGCGGGAGATCCACCATCGGGACCTGGCGCGGTTCCGTTGTCAGGTTTTGCCCCTCTTCAAGCTGTTGACGGATTTCGCTGCTCTGCAGATCCGGATCGCTGGGAGAGCTGTTGTAAGGATCGCCGGCCACGACGTCGATGTCCGGCAGCAAGTCAGCCAGAGCCCGGATGGTGGTGGACTTACCGGTACCCCGATCGCCCATGATCATCACGCCGCCGATGCGCGGATCGATCACATTCAGGAGAAGCGCCAGCTTCATCTCTTCCTGACCGATCACGGCCGTGAAGGGGAAGACCCTGCGCTTCCGGGGTGCACTCACGAGACCTGGACTCAAGAAGAACTGGATTGTTTCACAGGCCGGACGGTAAGCACCTGGGGTGGTGTGGCATCCGCTGGATAAATGAGACGGATGCGCACGTCCCGTTGTTCGCCCGGCTTCAGGGTGAGTTGGCCAAGGGCAGGGCCCCGTTGTCCCTGACGTAAAACAAGGTGAATGGTCTGGCGCCCGAGGGGCTGACCGTCAGCATCGTTCAGGCCTGAAACTTCGATGGGGCCACGGAACATCACAGGGCCTGTGAGGCTTTCGCGAAAGTTCAGTCCCCCAATCGGACGGTCCGTCTTCATTGGAGATTCCAGGGCGATCTCAACTGTTGCCGGCCTTGTCTGGCTGTTCTTCAAAGGAAGGGTGAGGTCGTAATCAACGCCGTAGTTCCCGTGGGCTGCCCAGGCGGTGTTGGGGTAAAGCGCCTTCAGCTCGGCCGTCTGAACCTGTTCGGTGCCCATGGATCCCCGCTCAAGGCTGCTGATCGGCCATGACAACGGCCCCCTGGGAACTTGAAGCACAGGACTCTCAGGATCGGTGATCCTGCAGCGCCAGCCACTGCCGATCTGGATCCCGCTGACTCTGGAATAAATCATTTTCCCTTTGGCTCCGCGCGCTGTCGGGCTGTGCTCCTTGGAGCTCAACCGGCCGCTGTCCAGCAGCTGTTTCCAACGTTCCGGCGGTGGTGGAGCATTCATGGGGCCCTTGGCGGCCAGCGTTGCCAAGGCGACAGGGCCTGAGCTGTGCAGGCGCAGCTGCAGATTGCGTCCGTTGAGCAGTGGGTCCAGTCCCGCTACAGGGATGGGAAGCACCAGCAGCGTTGTGGGTGCCCCTGGCTGAAGCTGCCAGCTGCTGGTGGACAGTTCCGAGGCGCGACGTCGCTTCAGCAGGTCGCCAGCGACCCGGCTGCCCGGTCCGGCTGCGATCACTTCACTGGTTTCCCGCAGGAAGGTGGGCAGGGGCAGAAAGGGTGCAGCGGTTTGCCCCGGTCGAGTGGCCTGGGACAGGGATGTGCTGCCCTCAAGCAGCTTCAGTTCGACGGGGCCTTCACCCAGAGGGGCTGCCAGAACCGCGAGCCATAACGTCGATTCCAGGCTGTCGTCGTCTCCTGCGTAGACGTGATGGCTGAACAGGTCGAATCGACCTTCCAGTTCAACATCCAGCCCCGACCCATCTGCATTCGGAAAGGTGGAGAGAAGGATGCCGTCCTCCCTGATCAATTCGGGATTGTTGTCGTTCACCATCAGCACCGTGTCCAACGCCCCTGGCAGTGGTCTCACCTGCTGCTGACGCAGCACAACATCAGTGTTCGCTCGTGCTGATTCTGTGAATCCTCCGGGAAGGCAGATCAGGGCTGCCGTGAGCAGAGCGGGCAGTCTCATGGTTTGGGATTAGAAGCAGGGGCGGCTGGTCGTGGCGGGGCTGGCTGCGGCTTGAGATGTGGTGCCATCGCTTTCGCCAACGCACGGATCATGTCCGTCGACCGTGGATCATTGAAGGGTCCCTGGACAAGAAAGCCTGCAACGGCACGTCGTCCATCCGGCAGTTCGATCAGTCCGGCATCGGCGTAGGCAATTCCGATGTCTCCTGTTTTGTTGTACACGCGATAGCCCTTGCGGGCCAGGCTTTCATTCGGTGCCCCCTGGGCGCCACCGATCCCCTGCAGAAGTCCAGTGGGCAGGAGCGTGTCGGTGACCGACGTCGACATCACTTCGCGGAAGAGATCACGGCTCCTTGGGCTGAGGGTTTCGCCGCTGTCGACCAGAGCGATCGAGCGGCTGAGGTCGCGGGCGCTGGTGGTGTTGGTTCCATCCAGGTCTGGCAGCCAGTTGTTGACCTCTGTTGCAGGGAGTCCGAGGGCTTGGAAACGGGCGTTGACAGCTGCTTGACCACCCACCCGTTCGATCAACAGATTCGTGGCGGAGTTGTCGCTGACACGGATCATTTCCGTTGCCACTTCATACGTTGGGAAGCGGCTCCCGACAGGCTTTGAGGCCATCCAACCGGCCCCTCCACCAATCAGCTCCTTGGTGAGGATGAGCGGCTCGTTCCAGTGCAGATCGCCGTTGTCAATCAATTCCAGGGAGGCAAGCAGAATTGGGGTCTTGATCGAACTTGCCGCAGGCATGGGCCGCTCAGCCTCCAGTTGAGCAAAGCGACCGTCGTCCAGGATCAGCATGAAGGCGCTTGTCTTGAGGTCCTTCTGCTGGGCGGCCAGCTGTTTCCACTTTTCGGACAGGGCTGCGATCTCCTGTTTCGGTTCGAATCGTCCAAGTGGCTTTGCCGCGGCACCATCACGGCTGCCAGTCGGGGGCTTGGTTGAGGTGGCGGAATCGACTGGGGCAGGCTGCAATCCCGACAACCAGTCCTGCGATGTGATCCACTCGGGAAGGGAGATCTGCTGATTGCGGACCTGCGGCGCCAGCACTTTCAGAGTTGAGCCTGTAAGCACTCCCAACCCGATACCCATCAGGATCAGACGCAGAACCAAGCGCATGGGACGGCCCCATCCTGCGGCTCGCTTGGATGGTCTGCTGTTCGTCAACCCTGAAGCTGTGTCGTCTCCGGCAGAGGTTAGGGGCGCCTGGCCCGAACGGCCCATCGCAGCTGACGCACCATGCCGCGCAGCAGAGCCACCTCGTCAGGCCCTGTTGTTGCGCGCTGCAGAAGGTCATTCACTTTCGCCATGCGTGCCGAGGCGGTGTGAGGCAGGAGATATCCCACCTCCAGCAGAAGGCTTTCGGCATCATTGAGAAAGCCGCTCATCGCTGATGCTGGTGCAGGATCCGGCCCCACGGCTTGGTCGTTGAGGGAATGCTGCTGCAGGCGATTCATCTCATGGAGCACCACTGCAACGGCGTGGGACAGATTCAGAGACGGGTATGTCGCATCGCTGTGGAGGCTGAGCACTCTCTGGCAAAGACGGAGCTCGCTGTTGCTCAGTCCCCGGTCTTCACGCCCGAACACGACGGCGACCGGCTCGCCCTCTCGGGCTGGACCATCACCGCTGCTGAGCAACCAGGACAGGGCCTGATCAGGAGTCAGCAGGGGGATGTCTCCGTGGTCGATCCGACCGCAGGTGGCTACGGCCCTGCGGCAGTCCGCTAGCGCACTGAGCAAGGAATCATGGACTGTGGCGCGCTCCAGCATCAGGCGGCCATGAACAGCCATGCGCTGGGCGTCTTCGCTCTGATGATCACACTGAGGATTGACAAGACGCAGGGACTGCACGCCGAAGTTGGCGCAGAGCCTGGCCACGCTCCCAACGTTGAGCTCCCCTGCTGGCTCCACCAGAACGACCACCCGTGGGGAATGGGGTGATGACGATCTCAACGCAGTGTGCGCAGATAGGCAAGTAAGTCGGCCATCGATGAGGGTTCCATCTGAAAGCTCGGCATTGGAGGTGTTTCACCACTCACGATCTGGTGAACCACACGTGGATCTGAACTTCGCTGACTGATTCCAATCAGGTTGGGACCAAGCAATCCCTGGCCGGCCAACCCATGACAGCCAGCGCAGTTGATTCGGAACAGCTGGCCGCCATGGTCCGCAGATCCTTGAAGGTCGAGGGTGGCCTTGAGGTAGGGATCCTGTCGGGCGTTGCCCAGAACCCAAAGCAGCAGCACCACGCATGCTGCTGCGGCGAGCACGACCAAGGCACTGATCAGACCAGAGCCACCGTCGCTTTGGGCGTCAACGTCCTGATTTGCAGCAGTTGATGTCGGCTCCGACACGGCGATGGAAGTGCATGAAAGAATTGTGGTCAATCCTGCGCCCTTGTGTGATCAATGATCGAACCACTGCTGTGTGGCATCGTTCTCGGGCTGATTCCAGTCACTCTGATGGGTCTGTTTGTCGCGGCCTGGAATCAGTACCGTCGGGGAGACAGTGCTCTCGGGGGCTGATCATCAACAGCCCTGTTGTTCCGTAGCGTCGTTGATCGACGAGCACCCAGCCATCCCCTGGCACTGGCTGATTGTTTCCGGAATGTTCACAAATCACGAGACTGCCGAGGTTCAGCCATTTCCCTGAAATCAGCTTGTCGAGAATGGGCTGATAGAGCTCTTTCATGTAGGGAGGATCGAGATAAACCAGGTCGAATCCAGGCTCTGTCCAGCCACGGCTTAGCCAGCTGATCACGTCACTGCGAACCACTTTGACGCTGGATTCGCCTGGACAGTCCTGCTGTGTCAAACCCAGGTTCTGCTCGCAGATCCGAGCTGTTTTGGGGTTGGATTCCACGGCTAGCACCATCCCAGCACCGCGCTGGAGTGCTTCGCAACCCATTACTCCGCTGCCGCTGCATAGATCAAGCCAGCGGCAGCCAGGCAACCGTGGGGAAAGGATGTTCATCACAGCCTCCCGAACTCTCGAGGTGGTTGGCCGTGTCTCCGAACCGCGGGGACTGAGCAGTTTGCGGCCACCCGTCAGCCGGAGCTGCCCCTGCATCTCAGCCCTGTTCTTGGGTGTTTCCCACTGACTGAATCGACTCAAGCCAGTTCAGCCAGCGCTTGAGCATCAGAGAGCCGCAGTCGGCGGATTTTTCAGGGTGGAATTGACAGGCACCCACGCGGTCCCGCCAAACCATGGCCGTGACGGGACTGTCCGCGAAAGGAGCGGTGGCAGCCAGGACGTTCTCGTTTGAGCTGGGAACAGCTGCATAGGAATGCACGAAATACACCCATGCCGTTGGGTCACCCTGCTGTAGCAGCGGGCAATCCATGACGGGGTTGAGAGGGGCCCAGCCCATGTGTGGAATGCGTTCGCGTGGATCATCAGGAAGTCGTTCGACGCGTCCAGGCAGCAGAGCCAGTCCCTGACGAGATCCTTCTTCGCTGCTCTCGAACAACAGCTGGAGCCCCAGACAGATGCCAAGGAGTGGGCGTCTATCCAGAGCCCATGACTTCAGATGGGGAATGAGCCCTGTGGACTCGAGATTCTCCATTGCAGGGTCAAAGGCTCCAACACCAGGAAGAATCAACGCATTCGGAGATGCCAGGTCAGCTTCGGAACGGACATCGAGCACGTCACATCCAAGGCGCTCCAAAGATCGTCTGACGGAATGGAGGTTGCCCATTCCGTAATCGATCAGTCCGATCCTCAACGTGGGATGACTCAACCCTGATGAGTTCAGAGGTATTTCGAAATGGTGCCGCTCAGGGTTGCCTTGGGAACCGCGCCGACGACGGTGTCAACTTTCTGGCCGCCCTTGAACACCATCAGAGTCGGAATACTGCGGATGCCGTACTGGCTGGCGACGTTGGGGTTCTCGTCGGTGTTGAGTTTGAAAACCTTGATCTGGCCGTCGAATTCCTTTGCGATTTCCTCGACAATCGGAGCGACCATGCGGCACGGACCACACCAGGGAGCCCAGAAGTCGACCAGCACCGGTACGTCGCTCTGCAGCACGTCCTGTTCGAAGGAGGCGTCGGTAACAGCTGCGGCGCTGGACATATGACCTGAAGAAAGTGCCCAGAACTTAGCAACAGTACCGAGCCGTATCCCCGGTGTGACGTTGCCCGCAGAGAACTGTGATGGTGACTTGAGAAGAATGAAAGCCCGAACGCGCCGGGCCAGGGGGTGTGAGGAGTGTGAGAGCGTCAGCTCGCACACAACTCACACTAGCTCTGGCTTACTTACCCATCCCTAGTTGTTGAGCTTTCTGGTACACCTTGCCCTCGGTCAGCAGTGAAGGTGCCACCACCACTTCAACCTGCTGCATCTCCTTGAGAGTTTTTGCGCCCAAGGTGCCCATCGACGTTTTCAGAGCACCAAGCAAATTGTGTGTTCCGTCATCAAGGAGTGCTGGACCTCGCAGAATTCGTTCCAGGCTGCCGGTGCTGCCCACGTTGATCCTCGTTCCTCTGGGGAGAACCGGACTTGGCGTTGCCATGCCCCAGTGGAACCCGCGTCCCGGGGCTTCCTCTGCGCGGGCAATGGGTGAACCGATCATCACCGCATCGGCACCACAGGCAATGCACTTGCAGATATCCCCACCCGTAACGATGCCTCCATCGGCAACGATGGGCACGTATCGGCCTGACTCTTGCAGATAGTCATGCCGAGCAGCGGAACAATCCGCCACTGCTGTGGCCTGGGGGATCCCCACGCCTAACACTCCTCGCGAGGTGCAGGCGGCTCCAGGCCCGATTCCCACAAGAACGCCCGCCGCACCGGCGCGCATCAGCTGCATGGCGACGTCGTAGGTGACGCAGTTTCCGATGACGACCGGCACACCCATGTCGCGACAGAGCGATTCCAGGTCGAGTTTTTCCCGTCCCTCAGGACCGATGTGTTCGGTGGAGACAACCGTTGCCTGGACAAAGAACAGGTCCGCACCTGCCTCAGCAATGGTGTTTCTGTACTTAAGAGCAGCAACAGGGGTTCCGCTGACCGCAGCGATCCCACCCTTCCGCTTGATGTCTCCAATGCGCTGACGGATCAGCTGTTCCTGAACGGGTTGGCTGTACAGCTCCTGCATCAAGGGCACAAAGGCGTCCTTGCCGACCGCCGCGATCCGATCGAGCACAGGGTTGGGGTCTTCATAACGCGTCTGAACCCCCTCCAGATTCAAAACCCCAAGGGCGCCCAGCTGCGAAAGGCGTACTGCCATATCCACGTCGACCACACCGTCCATGGCACTGGCGATGATCGGAATCGAACGTTCGATGCCACCGAGCGTCCAGCTGGTGTCGGTCACTTCAGGATCGACCGTGCGGCCCCCGGGTACGAGGGCGATTTCATCAATTCCGTAGGCGCGGCGAACGACCTTGGAGCGTCCGAGCTGAATGTCCACCGCAGGATTGGTTCAGATCGGGACAAACTACCAACCAGCAGCCAGTCAGTAGGGCTCAGCGGCCAGTAATGCTCGACCAGCGGGATCGCAGATCACCGATCACTTTCTTGCGGTCGGTGCTGCGAATCATGTTGCGCAGCAGAAAGTTGATCAGCCAGATCAGGCCTGTCAGTTCGAGCAGTCCGGAGACCAGGGGCAGATTGTCGATCGTGCTGACAATGCCGCCATAGATCTTCAGCAGGACGATCGAAACGATCAAGCCGAAGCCGAGCTTGATCGGAGTGCCCCATTTCCCCCAGAGATCCCCGAGATCCTGGCCGTTGAACCACTGGCGAAGTTTGTCCTTCAGCAGATCCCATTCACCACCTTCGGAGCTCTCCTGCGCAGGGATTTCAACGCTTGTGGAGAAAGCTGGATCGAGGGTTGCGGCAGGAGTGGGCGATGGAGTCGGTGCTGGAGTTGGCTGAGGGGTTGCCTCCGGCGTGGGAGTGGGTGTCGGGTCAGGCTGTTGTGTCTCCTCGATCGACCCCATGAAGGCGTTTAGAGCTAACAGGTATTTTATCGGAGCTTTCCAGTTACGACGCCCTATCGAGATAGAATGAAGGACGGTGGTTCAACCCTCGTATGACGGATTCTGTGGGGCCTGTCGGCGGCGGTCCTGGCGGTTCCGACGATCGGATTATTCAGACGGACCTACGCAACGAGATGTCGCGCTCCTATTTGGAGTATGCGATGAGTGTGATCGTGGGTCGGGCGCTGCCCGATGCCCGCGATGGTCTCAAGCCCGTGCATCGCCGGATCCTTTACGCGATGTATGAGCTGGGCCTCACCAGCGACAGGCCCTATCGCAAATGCGCCCGTGTGGTGGGCGAAGTGCTCGGCAAATATCACCCCCACGGCGACACCGCTGTGTACGACGCCCTGGTGCGCATGGCACAGGACTTCTCCATGTCGATGCCCCTCATCGATGGGCATGGCAATTTCGGCTCCGTGGACAACGATCCACCGGCAGCCATGCGGTACACCGAATCGCGGTTGCGGGCGCTGACCACCGACAGCCTGCTGGAGGATATCGAGGCTGAGACGGTTGATTTCGCCGACAACTTCGATGGTTCCCAGCAGGAGCCCACGGTGCTTCCCGCCCGGATCCCTCAGCTGCTGCTGAATGGTTCGGCAGGAATCGCGGTGGGGATGGCCACCAACATTCCGCCCCATAACCTCAATGAACTGATTGACGGGTTGCTGGCGTTGATCGCCGATCCCGAGATCAGCGATCAAGAACTGATTCGGTTGATTCCTGGCCCCGATTTCCCCACCGGCGGTCAAATCCTGGGTCGCGATGGCATCCGCGACACCTACCTCGGCGGTCGGGGCTCCGTGACGATGCGTGGGGTGGCTGGTATTGAAACGCTGGAGGTCCCCGGTCGCCCTGACCGTGATGCGGTCATCATCACGGAGCTGCCATATCAGACCAACAAAGCGGCGCTGATCGAGCGGATCGCCGAACTGGTCAACGACAAAAAGCTTGAAGGGATCTCCGACATCCGCGACGAAAGCGATCGTGATGGCATGCGGATCGTCGTTGAGCTCCGACGGGATGCCTACCCACAGGTGGTGTTGAACAATCTGTTCAAACTCACTCCGCTTCAGAGCAACTTCAGTGCATACATGCTCGCGCTGGTGAACGGCGAGCCGATCCTGCTCACCCTGCGCAAGATGCTCGAGGTGTTCCTCGACTTCCGGGTCGAGACGATCGAGCGACGCACCCGCTACCTGCTGCGCAAGGCGGAGGAACGCGACCACATTCTGCTGGGCCTGCTGCTGGCCCTCGATCAGCTGGACCCGATCATTGCCTTGATCCGGGCTGCTCCCGATACGGCGACTGCACGCCAACAGCTGCAGGAACGCCATGGACTTTCGGATATCCAGGCGGACGCGATTTTGCAGATGCAGCTGCGTCGGCTCACCGCCCTTGAAGCAGACAAGATCCGTCTCGAACACGAGGATCTGGTCACCAAGATCGCCGACTACAAGGACATCCTTGGCCGCCGCGAGCGGGTGTTCGGGATCATCCAGGCCGAGCTTGGTCAGCTACAGGATCGCTACCCCATCCCTCGTCGCACGGAGATCCTTGACCTCGGCGGTGGACTCTCCGACATCGACCTGATCGCCAATGAGCGGTCTGTGGTGCTCCTGACCGAGACCGGTTATCTCAAGCGGATGCCCGTCAGTGAGTTCGAAGCCACCAGCCGCGGGACGCGTGGCAAGGCCGGCACCCGGAGCCAGGGGGAGGATGCCGTAAAGCTGTTCATCAGCTGCAACGACCACGACACCTTGGTGTTGTTCAGTGATCGAGGCGTGTCCTATGCCTTGCCCGCCTACCGGGTGCCCCAGTGCAGTCGGACTGCGAAGGGCACGCCGGTGGTGCAGCTGTTGCCGATTCCCCGGGAAGAGGCGATTACATCGTTGATCCCTGTGTCGGAGTTCAGCGACGACACCGACCTGCTGATGCTCACCACCGGCGGTTTCATCAAACGCACCCGGCTTTCGGCCTTCAGCAATATCCGTTCCAATGGCCTGATCGCCATCAACCTGGAAGAGGGCGACGCCCTCACCTGGGTGCGCTTGGCCGTTCCCGGCGACAGCGTCTTGATCGGCTCCAAAGCCGGGATGACCATCCACTTCCGTCTCAGTGATGAGGAGTTACGGCCCCTGGGACGCACAGCCCGTGGTGTGCGTTCGATGAATCTGCGGGATAGCGATGCCCTGGTGAGCATGGATGTATTGCCAGTGGAACTCGCCGATCAGGTTGCTGCCAGCGCAGAGGATGAAGAGGACTCAGCCAGTGAGGGGCCCTGGGTGCTTGTGGCCTCGGCCTCCGGTTTGGGTAAGCGTGTGCCGGTGACGCAATTCCGTTTGCAGAAGCGTGCCGGTATGGGCCTGCGGGCGATGAAGTTCCGCACCGAGGCCGATGAGCTGGTGGGCCTGAGCGTCCTCGGTGCCGGCGAGGAATTGCTCCTGGTCAGCGAGAAGGGGGTGATTGTGCGCACCAGCGCCGATGCCATTCCCCAGCAGTCGCGGGCTGCCACGGGTGTGCGTCTGCAGAAGCTGGACAAGGGTGACCGGCTGCTCAAGGTGGTGCTGGTGCCGCCGGAAGCCGACGACGACAGTGAAGATGACGACAGCGCTGCCGGTGAGGCTGCACCTGATCAGGACAGCTGACCTTGCCGCCAAACGTTGATGTGCTGGTGCTGGGGGGCGGTCCTGCCGCCCTCTGCATCGCGTCTGAACTGAATCAACGAGGCGTGTCTGTTGCTGGCATCGCTCCCGATCCGCTTGATGCTCCCTGGCCGAACACCTACGGCATCTGGGCCGATGAATTGAAAATGGTGGGGCTCGAGCAGCTGCTCGAGCACCGCTGGAGCGACACCGTCAGTTATTTCGGCGCAGGCGGCACAACGGCTCAGGATCAGAGCTATGGCCATGGCATCGACTATGGATTGTTCGATCGGGCCGCGTTGCAGCGGTATTGGCTGGAGCGCGCCGACGGCGTGGTGTGGCATCAAGACACCGTTCAGCGGCTGGAGGTGAACGGTGCAACCACAAGCGTGAGCTGTGCATCGGGAGCCACGTTGCAGGCACGCTTGGTGGTTGATGCCTCCGGCTCGCGTACGCCTCACATTCGCCGCCCGGATCAGGGGCCGGTAGCGGGGCAGGCGGCTTACGGCGTGGTGGGGCGCTTCTCCCAAGCCCCGATTGATGCGGGCCGGTTTGTGTTGATGGACTACCGAAGCGACCACCTCAGCGAGGCGCAGCGCCGTGAACCGCCCACCTTCCTTTATGCGATGGATCTGGGTGATGGGGTGTTTTTCGTGGAAGAAACCTCGCTCGCCTTGGCACCGGGCGTTCCCTATGACGTGCTCAAGCAACGGTTCCAGCAACGCCTTGATCAGCGCGGTGTGCTGATCACTGAGGTGATCCACGAGGAGTTCTGTCTCTTCCCGATGAATCTGCCGTTGCCCGACCGCAGCCAGCCGGTGCTGGCCTTTGGCGGTGCGGCGAGCATGGTGCATCCTGCGTCGGGCTACATGGTTGGGGCGCTGTTGCGCCGGGGGCCTGATCTGGCCGAGGCGATTGCTCAAGCGCTTGTCAATCCAGCCCTGGGCTCAGCGGCCTTGGCGCAACGGGGATGGCAGGCGCTTTGGCCGATCGAGTTGGTGCTGCGCCACCAGCTGTATCAGTTCGGCTTGGGGCGGTTGATGGGATTCAACGAAGCCCTGTTGCGCACCCACTTCGCCACTTTCTTCGCCCTTCCACGGGAGGAGTGGTTTGGCTTCCTCACCAACACCCTGCCGCTGCCACGACTCATGGGCGTGATGCTGCGCCTGTTTGCAATGGCTCCATGGGAGCTCCGTCGCGGTTTGGTGCTGGGAGCTCCCGCAACTCAGAGCCCCACGTTCGCCCAATCCAGTGGCTGAATCAGAGGGAACAGGCGATCTTCGGAGTGAACGGCTTCGAACCAGCCATCCGGGAGTGGTTCCACCCCGTCCATTGCGCTCATCAACTGCCAGAAACGTTCCAGGTGTCGTTCAATCCGTTCCTTCGCCAAGCCGGTGGTGGTCCCGGCCCTCAGGATGAAGCTCCAGTCCGATGACTGGGCCAGCAGCAGTTCCCTCGCGGCCTGTTGCAGCAGGAGCAGATCAGCTTCTCGTGCCACTCCGCGGCTGCAGCGTCGCACCATGGCATCACCGGCTCGCCCCCACTCGGCCACAACCCAGGCGTTGGTGTCATTCAGCCAGTAGTTGTGATAGCCACCCTGTCCCCAACTCGATGGACAGGGATCGCACAACTGCAGCTGCCCCGCTGCGCTCAGCACATCTCGCAGACGGGTGAACTGCACGCCCTCCGCAGGTCCCTGATGGAAGAGCTCTGAGAGGAATCGGGGACCTTCAAACCACCAGTGCCCGAACAGTTCAGCATCGAATGGGGCGACCAACAGAGGGCTGAGTTCCATCGAGTTGGCCAATCCATCCAACTGCCGTCGTCGTCCTTGCAGGTAGTGGCGCGCGTGCTGGCCAACGCGTTGTTCGGCAATTGCTGGTTCGTAGGGCTGTTTTTGGTCCAGCGGCAGCTGATGATCGGTCACTCTGTGCAGCTTGAGGCCGAGGGGACGGGGCTGTTGCAAGCCCAGAGGAGCAAGGGCCTCGAGGGGAAGATCCCAGCCCAGGTCGCGATGGAACTCCCGGTAGTGGGGATCACCGGGGTATCCATCTTTGGCTGACCAGACCGGCAAAGTGGCTTCACTGTCCCGGCCAAAAAAGGCAACGCCATTGCGGCTGCAGATCGGGGCGTAGACACCGAAGCGGGGCCGTGGTTTGCCATGCAGCAGGCCATGGCCGTCGAGAACGGCGTAGCGCAGCCCGGCGTCGCGCATCCAGAGATCGAGGCCTTCGTAGTAAGCGCACTCAGGCAGCCAGATCCCCAGGGGACGCTCTCCGATCAGTCGCTGGTGTTCGCGCACCGCTGTACGCAGCTGACCACGGATCGCTTCAGGGTTCTGGCGGAGCAGGGGCAGATATCCATGGGTTGCGCCGCAGGTCAGCAGGTCTGCAACGCCTTGCTTCTGAAGACGCGCAAAACGTCCGATGAGGTCCCCGTCGCAGTCCAGCCAGCCCTGTCGGTGGTGCTTGATCGTGCTTTCAAGATGCTGAGCAGCCGTCTTCAGGGCCTCGTCAGCACGTGGCAACAGCTTGAGCCTGTCGTCCAGCCATTGCGGAAAGCGTTGCTTCAGTTCCCCATCACTGAGGAGCGAGAGCAGCGTTGGAGACAGCCCGATGGTGATTCTGGGCTGCACTCCAGGGGCCTGGACGGCCTGCTCCAGGACATCCAGAAGGGGGAGGTAGCACTCGATCAGGGCCTGGAAGAACCAATCCTCCTCAAGCGATCCCGGCTGAGTGGAACGGACGTACGGCAGGTGGGCGTGAAGAACCAGGGCGAGAGCGCCTTTGGTCACGGAACCACCAGAAAGGTCACCGAATTTAGAACGGGCGGACGGTCTCACCTAAAGTCACTTAACTCATAGTCATTCCGACTAACGCCTGCTCCTGGAGAGTCGCCATGGCCAAGGATCCTGGTCGCGTACTGATTTTTGACACCACCCTCCGGGATGGTGAGCAGTCTCCTGGAGCCAGCCTCAACCTCGAGGAGAAGCTGGCCATCGCCCAGCAGCTTGCACGGCTTGGGGTGGATGTGATCGAAGCTGGCTTCCCGTTTGCCAGTCCCGGAGATTTCTCGGCAGTCCAGCGGATCGCCCAGCAGGTAGGGGGCGAGCATGGCCCCATCATCTGTGGTCTCGCCCGCGCTTCCAAAGCCGACATCAAGGCCTGTGCGGATGCCGTGGCACCGGCTCCATGCCGACGCATTCACACGTTCATCGCCACCAGCGACATCCATCTCGAGCACAAGCTGCGCAAGACCCGCAGTGACGTGCTGGCAATCGTGCCGGAGATGGTGAGCTATGCCCGGTCGCTTGTTGAGGACGTTGAATTCTCCTGTGAAGACGCTGGTCGCAGTGACCCTGAGTTTCTTTACGAGGTGATCGAGGCCGCTGTTGCCGCCGGGGCCACCACCATCAACATTCCCGACACGGTCGGCTACACAACGCCGACGGAATTCGGGGCTTTGATCAAGGGAATCAATGATCACGTCCCGAACATCGGAGAGGCTGTGATCTCCGTTCATGGCCACAATGATCTGGGGCTGGCCGTGGCGAATTTTCTGGAGGCGGTCAAGAACGGTGCCCGTCAACTCGAGTGCACGATCAACGGCATTGGAGAACGTGCCGGCAATGCTTCCTTGGAGGAGCTGGTGATGGCAATGCATGTGCGTCGTCGTTACTACAACCCCTACTTCGGAAGAGACGTTGATAGTCCGACTCCTTTGACAGGAGTGCGTACGGAAGAAATCACCAAGACCTCCCGTCTGGTGTCCAACCTCACCGGCATGGTGGTCCAGCCCAACAAGGCAATCGTCGGTGCGAATGCCTTTGCCCACGAATCAGGGATTCACCAGGACGGGGTCCTGAAAAACCCACTCACGTACGAGATCATCGATGCCCGCACCGTCGGCCTGAGTGACAACCGGATCTCCCTGGGCAAACTCAGTGGCCGTAGTGCTGTCCGGGCGCGTCTCGAAGAATTGGGTTATGACCTGACCCGTGAGGATCTCGATGAGGCCTTTGCCCGGTTCAAGGACCTGGCGGATCGCAAGCGAGAAATCACTGATCGCGATCTTGAGGCGATTGTGAGCGAACAGGTCCAGCAACCGGATGCTCGCTTCGTGCTGAAACTGGTTCAGGTCAGTTGCGGCAGCAGTCTGCGACCAACGGCCACGGTGACACTGGCTGATGAAGAGGATGGTGAACGAACCGGCTCCGCTGTCGGTACCGGACCGGTGGATGCGGTCTGTCGCGCTCTCAATGACCTTGCCGGGGTCCCCAATGAGCTGGTTGAGTTCTCGGTCAAATCTGTCACGGAAGGCATCGATGCCATGGGCGAGGTCACCATCCGACTGAGACGGGATGGTTCCCTGTTTTCAGGTCATTCCGCCGACACCGACGTTGTTGTTGCCGCCGGGCAGGCGTTCATCAATGCATTGAATCGACTGGTCGCTGGTATGGAGAGACGGCCTTTGCATCCCCAGAAGGATGTGGTGTCGGTTGAAACGCGCCCAAGCCTCTGACCCGGCATGAGCCGTCGCGTCCTCGTCTCGGTTCTGCAGCTGCTTGTGCTGCTGCTGCTTGCCTTGCTGGTGTTGGTGCCGCTGCTTTGGCTGGTCAGTACCTCTTTGAAGGGACCGGCTGAAGACATCTTCAGTAGCCCTCCTGCCCTGCTGCCTTCGGAGCCCAGTCTTCAGGCCTACGTACGCTTATTTCAGGACAACCCGCTCACCACCTATCTGTTGAACAGCACCGTGGTGAGTGCTTTGGCTGTGCTCGCGAATCTTCTGTTCTGCTCGATGGCGGCCTATCCACTGGCCAGGATGCGGTTCGCGGGCCGCGGCCTGGTTCTGGGGCTGGTGGTTGCCACGATCCTGATCCCGTTCCAGGTGGTGATGATCCCGCTCTATCTACTGATGGTTCAACTGGGGTTGCGCAACACACTGGTGGCACTGGTGATTCCTCAGGCGGCGACCGCGTTTGGTCTCTACCTTCTTCGCCAGAGCTTCCTCGGTGTTCCCGTCGAACTTGAGGAGGCGGCGCGGATTGATGGCTGCAGCCGACTGGGTGAATGGTGGAACGTGATGATCCCTGCCGCTCGTGCCGACCTGATCACTTTGGCGATGTTCGTCTTCATCGGAACCTGGAGTGATTTTCTCTGGCCTCTCGTGATTCTTGATGACCCAAGCCTCTACACGCTGCCCCTTGGTTTGCAGCAGCTCTCCAGCAGCTTCGGTCTTGATTGGCGAATCGTGGCGGCTGGATCTGTGGTCTCGATCCTCCCGGTGCTCGTGCTGTTTGTTCTGCTTCAGCGCTTCATTCTTCCAAGCGCGAGCGGTGATGCCGTGAAGGGTTGACCTAGAACAAGGCGTTCGCCGCTTCTGTTTGTGTCGCTTCAGGATCTCGACCGTCTGATGGCCTTGCGTCAGCAGGATCCCGCGCTGGCCGACCGACTACGTCAGCCACTCGACCTCGAATCATTTGTGGCGCTGGCCGCTGAATTCGGTTGCTCTGTGACCGAAGCCGATGTCTTTGAGGCTCAGCAGCGGGAAGATTCCCAGCGCTCTGCTGAGGAACTGCAACGCCAGCAGGCCGATGAGTCTCGCCGGTTGCGATCGTTCATCCAGGGGTGACCTGCTTTGGTGGCCGCCGTCACCTACCGACGTGTCTTCAATGACTGACAAAATCGGGGCGCCGAGCGAGCTTGCACTTTGATAAAAGAGAGCGATGGTCCTTCGTCAGGACGGCAAGTCCAGGGCATCCTGGAATTCTGGAGACGTTGATGAACGTCAACCGATCATCCGTCTTCGCACTGATGTTCCGTCTCCTGCTCCAGTGAAGAAATCGCCATTCCTGAGCTGGAGCGACCTGATTGGCGAGCGCTGAGAGGTCCTGAACCCCATCCAGCGCGGCCGTCGGAACGCCTTAGTCCTCGAGGCGTACGACGTCAGGAGTCCTTCCGTGCACTTCACCAATCCAGCGAGCGTGCCGGACCGCGCCGTCATGGGTGTGGAAGATCCAGGCATCCGCCGGTGATTCCAGCGTTTCAATCACCTGGCTCTGGGTATTCACCCCCAGATAGCGGCCTGCTGGCAGGGACCGCAGCACATAGCGCTCGGCGTAGTTGGAGAACATGGCCCTGTAAGGGTTTCATCAAACCCATAGCGATATCGAGACAGTGTGAGACTCGTTATGCGGAATGTCTCCATTTTTTATTCCAGCAGCGTTAATAAGCTGTGTTGTTGCCAGATCAGACCTCTTGGAGGCTGGAATCGCGTCTGATGGCCGCCATCGCGAAACCAGGGTTCGGGCCATGGTGTGAGGGTCAATTCTTCGGCATCAAGGCCCCAGGCGGTGTCCAGCCAACGTTGCAGGTCGGCCTGTTCGGGGGCTTCCGGTTGCTGCCAGTGCACCACGGCCAACTCACGCGGTGTTGATGTCAGCGTCACAATGCGGTGATGCGGCTCACCGTCCTCCGCTGGGTGCTGGGACTCATCGAGGGATTCCTCGCTGACAAACAGGCGGAGTCCATGCTTCTCATCGGATTGAGGGAGCTGGTATTTGTTCAGATAGAGGCGTCTTGCCCTGGCAAAGGCTGCTCCCGGAGCCTTTGCCATCAGAGCGTTGTAAGCATTTTGCAGCGTCTGTTTCATGCCGAACATGGTCGAAACGTCCTGCATGAAATGATGGAGACAATTGCGGGACTGTCCAGTGATGAGGTCACATCGCTCCCGATATCGCCTTGCTGGCCTTGATGGTCAGCCCCATCCAGTGCTGGACACCACCTACGACAGTCTGGAATCCGCTCTCACGGAAGCGTTGAACTGGTGCTCGGGTCAGGGAGCTTCTTGCGCTCCGGCACAACGGGGAATTGCTGTGCAGGTCTGCACCGGAACAGGGGCCTGGAGAACCATCGATTATCCGAGGAGCTGTCTTGTGCAGCCCTCTCGGAATCAAGTCTGATGACCTGGGTCAGCGTTGACCTCTGTTTGGTTCCGATCGGTGTCGGGGTGTCGTTGTCTCCGTTCATTGCAGCTTGTCAGCGGCAGATCGCCAAATCCGGACTTAAGTCCCAGTTAGGCCCGAACGGCACTGCGATTGAAGGCCCCTGGGAGGAGGTGATGGCCTGTGTCCATGCCTGTCACCAGGACGTACATCGGATGGGCGCACCGAGGATCTACACGACGTTGAAAATCAACACACGCACTGATCGGGATCAGTCCTTTGAGGACAAGGTGAACGCGGTGGAGCGATGTCTCAACCCCTGAGAATCTTGAGAAGTTATGGGGGAAACAACATCCATTGCTTGAAATTTGAGACCAATGAGAACAGTTTTGAGTCGCGTCTGTGCGTCGCTGCCGCTCATCCTTCGCTCTGCTGCTGCTGTTGATCACCAGCCTTGGGACAATCGCTGGCGCCAGGGCGGCCACCTGGGAGCGAATCGGTGGCTATGTGCGCTTGATGCGGCGCGCTGGTGTGGAGTCTTTGGTGGCTAAAGATTGCCCGGAGGGTCTTCTCGGAGCTTTCCATGAAGGACGGCAGGTGTTGCTGATGTGCGGCAACAACCTCCCGGATGATCCGGCCTACGTCTGGGTGGTGCTTGCCCATGAATCCGCCCACGTCATGCAGTTCTGCAACGGCGGACCGTTGATGCCTGCCGCCCTGCTGACCCAGGAAATGGACCGAGCACGTCGGACGACTCCCGATGCATTTCATGAGTTGAAGCTCTATCACGTGAGTCAGCATCACGTCGAAGTCGAAGCTCGTCTGGTGCAGGCGTTGCCCCCGGATGAGGTGGAAGCTCTGTTCCATCGACACTGCGGCGATCGGCTTGAGCGCTGAGGTCCTTGCAGAACGGCATCGCGACAACTGGCTTGTGGTGGTGGAGAAACCTGCTGGACTGCTCAGTCAGCCTGGACTTGGAGCGGATCAGCAGGATTCCTTGATCACGCGCCTGCAACAGAAAGAACCTGACCTGCAGCTTGTTCATCGTCTAGATCGCGATACGTCGGGGGTGTTGTTGCTGGCCCGTGGGAAAGACGTCTTGCGCCGCTGCAGTGCCCTGTTTGCCAGCCGGCATGTCCGAAAGCTTTACGTCGCTGATGTGATGGGAGTCATGCTGGGTAGCGGAGCTATTCATGGTCCATTGGCGCGTTTGCAGTGTCATCCGCCGCGTTATGGCTTCCATCCGTCTGGCCGTCCTGCCCGGACGCGCTGGAGAGTGCAGCGGTCACAATTGGGTTCGACCCGTTTATGGCTGGTTCCACTGACCGGTCGTTCCCATCAGCTGCGCTCCCATCTGGCCGAGCGCGGTCATCCGATCGTGGGTGATCCCATCTATGGCGCTCGAGGCTACTCACGTCTTCAATTGCACGCCGTCGCTCTTGCCTTCCGACATCCCTTCACCGGTCAGAGATGTCGCTTCCTTTCTCGGAACCCGTTGCCATGTCCATCCCCGCAGAACTGATCGGCTATGGCGCTGCAGCGTTAACCACCGCGAGCTTCTTCCCTCAGGCCGTCAAGACTTTGAAGAGCGGAGACACCCGGGCGATTTCCCTGGGGATGTACACCCTGTTCACCTGTGGCGTGACGTTATGGACGATTTACGGCGTCATGGCCGGTGATGGTCCTGTGATCGCCGCCAACGTGATCACCCTGATCCCCGCAGCGGTGGTGTTGCAACGCAAGCTGTCGGATCAGCTGCGATAACTCTGACGGGCGGGAATCGGATAAGGGATCCGGCGATGACGCATCCGCCGCCACACCCGTACAAATGCCTTCACGACAAGTTCCATTTCCGCTCGACTCAGGGAGCTTTTGCGGAGCTGACCGTCACGTAATCGGGCCTCCGCGATGGAGCGGACGGTCTCGACAGCCTGTTTCTCGGACGTGTCTGGAGGCAGTGAGCGCAAGGCTGCTTCACAGCCATCGGCCAGCATCAGCACCGCCGTTTCCCGTGATCGAGGCGCCGGTCCGTGATAGCGGAAGCGATCTTCATCCACGCCGGGGTCGCGCTCCCTGGCCTTGTGAAGGAAGTAGCCCATCTTCAAGGTGCCCTGATGTTCGGGGATGAAATCCGCCAATGGACGGGGTAGCCGATGACGACGTGCCAGCTTCAGGCCTTCATCCACATGGGCCTGCAACACGGCGGCGCTGGCGATCGGATCGTCCAGTTCGTCGTGGGGATTGGGGCCGCCTTTCTGGTTTTCGATGAACCAGTCGGGTGCGTGCAGTTTGCCGACGTCGTGATACAGCGATCCTGTTTTGATCAGGTCCACATCAGCTCCGATGGCTCGCGCCCCTTCCTCAGCTAGCCCGCAAATCATCAGGGTGTGTTCGAACGTGCCGGGGGCTTCCGAAGAGAGTCGGCGCAGCAAAGGACGTTCCTGGTCTGCCAGCTCCAGCATCCGTGCGCGGGTCAGCAGCCCGAATGATCCCTCCAGGATTGGAATCAGAAGCAGGGCGGTCATCAGCAGCAGACCCAGCACCAACGCCTCTGTTGCCAGCCCATCCAGACCGCCGGACATACTCACCCAGGGGCGCCAGCCTGTGTAGGGCTGGAGCTGGAGCAGCAGCCACTGGCCAAGGAAAGCTCCGAGCGGAAGCATGACCGCCATCTGAAGCAGCTGCCCACGGCTCCGTTGTCGACCAGCCAGCAGGGCCCCTGCGGCGGCCACCGTGGAGGCCATCAGGAGTCGTCCGTCACCCAATCCACTCACCTGCTCCGGCCAGAGGAGGCTTGCGATGGCGAGCCATGCCAGTCCACAGCCAGGTCCCAGCCCCTCGGTCAACACCAGCGTGGGTGGAACCAGAAGTGCCAGAGGAATCACATTGGCTCCGAACCAAAGCTTGGCTGCTTGGACCAACAGAAGAAATCCAAGTGCCAGCAAGGCATGACGGACCTCGAGGGTGGGGCGTTCACGCCGCATCACAAGCAGCATCACGCCGCAGCCCGCAAGCGCTTCGATGAAGCGTCCAAGCCAGATCAGAGGTTGTGGTTCGCGCCGAACCTTCCCGAAATAATCGAGAACGTCGTAGGCCTGAGGACTGATCCATTCACCCTTGCGTGTGATCAGGTCTCCCTTGCGAACCTCAATCGTGGGGATCCCCTGTTTGGTGAGCTGCTCCTCAATCAGCTGCTTGCTGAGGGTTGGGTCCGTGCGCAGGTTGCTGCTGCCCTGAAGCGTGCTCACTAGAAGCTTGCTGGCCAGGGTTCGTGCTGCCGGTTCGTCGATCTCAAGCGGTAGATCCCGCATCTGGATACCGGCGGCGCGACGCAGCTCCGCAGCTGCGAGGCTGCTCACAATCCCCTGGCTGAGCATCCGGTCAGCAGCGCGAAGCACCGCCTTGTCCCAGGCGAGATGTTCAGCTTCGCTG
>MDTB01071343.1_pt1 | contig 21666 bp, 21 predicted proteins | sample 811161 | NCBI WGS metagenome assembly MDTB01 (sample SAMN05326650, study PRJNA326480) | marine metagenome | isolation source: seawater | place: Mediterranean Sea | collected 2009 | reverse complement strand
ACCCCATCGCCTACAGTGAAGGAGAGGTCGTCTCCGTTGACTGCTCCGGCGGACATTCCGTCTGTCACTGCAGAAGATGGTACTGCGTCTGCGACTACGTGGTAGAGCAAGATGTCAGTCAGAGTAGCCTTGCCTTCGGCGGTGTCGAGTGCGGCTAAGTCTATTCCAGCGGTTGCGAATGCATCATCTGTTGGAGCGAAGACCGTGAACGGCCCATCGCCCTGGAGAGTAACCAAGAGTTCGGCTTGAACTACAGCGGCGACCAAGGAGTTGTGAATTCCAGTCCCTTGTGCTACAGTTGGAATATCTCCCAAATCTGCTGGTGGCAATAGTACCTTGTCGATTACATGGATGATTCCGTTTGAAGCCGTTACATCTGCAGTTGTGACTGTAGCTTCTCCAATCAGAATATCTCCGCTTTCGGTAATTGTGAAGATCGCATCATCTCCGTTCACCATAGTCGCTGTCATGCCGTCCGTAACTTGTGTAGACAAGACAGACCCTGAGAATACGTGGTAGGTTAGAATATCGACCAATGTCTCATTCTCTTCATCAGTATCGAACGAACTTAGATCGATACCTGCATCTGAAAACGCTTGATCGGTAGGGGCGAATACTGTGAACGGCCCATCTCCCTGGAGTGTGCTAACTAATCCAGCGTGAGAGAGGGCTGCGACTAGAGAGTCATGCACCCCTGTGTTTTGGGCATTCGTGGGGATATCTTCGTTCTGGTCTGCTATCGCCAACGGTGACAAGCACAGGCTAGCAATTATCATTATAGTAACAGTAGTAACACGTTTGTTCATGACCGTTCGAATGCCGTTTGATAATAAAGGAACTGTATTATCCCTCTTTTTTACAAAATTTATGGTGCGTAACAGTGGTTTATACCACATACATCATGACTTGCAACTTATGGATGCTAATACAGCCCCCAGATTTACACGCCGAACAACTACGAAATTCGTAGTTCTATTGACCGCCATAACCATGCTAGGAACCGTTGCTGCTGAATCAGCTCTGCTAGCCGCTGGTGATACTGTTGGGACATCTTTCTGGATCGCAACAGCAATGATGTTTGCTGCAACAGCATTCTTCGTTCTTGAACGAGGGAGTGTTGCTCCAAAGTGGCGAACATCCATGACAGTTGCAGCACTTGTAACAGGTGTTGCATGGTATCACTACACATACATGCGCGATGCATGGGCAACCACCTTTGCTATGGGCAACGGACAGAGTCCAATCGTGTTAAGATACGTTGATTGGCTAATCACAGTCCCTCTACAAGTCACTGAATTCTATCTGATTTTAGCAGCAGTAGGAGTTGCAACAGCAGCTCTTTTCTGGCGCTTGTTCGGAGCATCTCTGTTGATGTTGATTACAGGATACTTGGGAGAAGCAGAGTCTGGAACAGGAGGTTTGGTTGAAGGAATGGAAATGGTCATGTTCTTCATCGGATGTGCTGCTTGGTTCTACATCATGTACGAAGTATGGGGTGGAGAAGCTCAGAAGAGTGCTGCTACAGCATCTGAGTCAACACAGTTTGCTTTCAAGGCAATGGCTGGAATTTTAACAGTAGGATGGGCAATCTATCCTATAGGTTACTTCATGGGTACAGGAGACGATCCTAACATCGATGGACTAAACATCCTGTACAACCTAGCAGACTCAGTAAACAAAGTTGCTTTTGGTTTGATGGTTTGGTATGCTGCAACAATGGATTCAGCAGACCATTCTGAAGAATAATAGCTACTAGATGCCCTTTGGGTTCATTTGTCCTCGGGGTGAGGAATCGGCACTGCCCTTTCCTCATCCCGAACCCTTCTTCTTTAACTATGGATTTAACATCTTACTGTAGAATTCAAAATTTGCAAATCTTCGAAATTCTAGACCTACCATGGATTAGGTGTAGGGTCAGTGAGTAACAGCCAGATTGCGTAAATGAATAGAATACATATAATTAAGATTGCAATCCCAATTATTGCAACAACTGAAGATGATATTGTAATCCCCCCAATTCTTATCATCTTCGCTAATCTTGAATCATTTCTTACTGATTCAGATACATTACTTACCACTTCACCTTCTGTATTGGTTAACGCGTTAACGATATTTGATGAATCATACAATTGACCAGTAAATAATCCAATTAATCCCATAATCACAGATAATGGCAAAAGAATACAACATGAAAGGAATATCATTGCTAGCATTTTTTCCGACCATTCATCCGATCCATCTGGGCAATCTATCACTCCATTGTTGACATCGAGTAACATCACCTGAGTCCCATCTTCGCAATTCCATGTAGTTGTTTCCAACTCGTCGTATGGCACATCTAATGTATGTTCATTACCTTCATACCCAATATTTTGTGACTGAAGGAAGGTAAATCCTGAAGCGATAAGAAGGAGAATTCCAATACCAGAAATAATTGTAGCTTGTTGATTTCGATTACTTAGATTATTAAATGGATTTAGATTTTCTAAGTTAGGTAATTTTTGTAAATTAGTGATTTTCTTAGAGGCATTAATTTGTTGAACTTCTCCACAACTAGGGCACTTCACTTTACCTTTATGCGTTGCAGAAATTCTGAGAATTGATTCACAAGAAGCACATTCGAATTCAATTTTTTCTTCTTCTTGGTTTTGCTCGTTATCATCATGAATCAAACGTTCGATTAGTACAGATTTATTACCGGAAATAGGAAGCCCTCTTTCTCTGAGTTCTTCTTTTAGATTCGCTACAGTATACTTTTGATAGGCAGATGTCACAGAAAGAATAGCAATTGTGTTACAAATTAATGCATCGCCGAATCAGATCATGTTGCCTTTGGCATCGAGAACTTCTACAGTTAAGTTTGCGTCTTCAACTCCTGTAGTAATTTCATTATGCAGGGAATCACTGAATTCATCTAAACTGGCTAGAATTGATCCTGCATTTGGGTCTACTAAATCATCGATAAGATGATTCAACACACAAGAAACACCGTATGATTGTCCCGTTCTGAAAGCATGATCTAAATCTCCTGGTTCAGCGCCTTCTGCCTTAGCACGAATTGTAACAGTTTGTACATATGCTGAAAGAGCCCCATACAGGGAAACCATTGCTTGTGAAACATCTTCAGAAGATTGCAACAGCATCTGTACTTCTTTCATTGCAGCATCTTGACATTGAGTTAGTAATCGATGAGTTGCTACCACATCAGTTTGATCGCCAGTCATTGCCTCGGTCATCATGTCCATCCAGTTGTCCATGCCCCTCGCAGGTTGGCCAGAGGGCATGAATGATTCGCCTCCTCCTTTTTCTTCTAGGTTAGCAGTAATGCGTTCTCTCTCAAAGGGTTCATATCGGAAGGGCCGGTCGCCCGAATCCCCAAACGTCGAGGGAGTTACATGGCAAGACAAAACACGAAGACCAATGAGGGCCTGGTAGAGTTGATCTCTGACCTAAAAGCCCAGACTCGGTCCACTGGTTCTGCACTGTGGCGAGACGTTGCGCAGAGGCTTGAAAAGAGCCGTAGCAACTGGGCTGAACCAAACCTAAGTCGTCTAGAGCGACATATGCCTGAGGACGCAGTAGTCCTAGTACCAGGTAAGCTACTAGGCAGTGGTTTGGTGTCCGGAAAGCGCACCGTTGCAGCTTACAGTGTTAGCTCTGGTGCTCGAGTCAAGATCGAAGAAGCAGGTGGAAGAGTGATTTCTATCCACGAGCTGATGAACGAGAATCCCAAAGGAACGGGGGTGCATATCCTTGGCTGAAGTCACTTATGTTTACGATGCATCAGATAAGGTGCTGGGTAGGTTAGCTAGTCACGTAGCTAAGCAATTATTGTCCACTGCTAAGGCAGGTAATGGAGCCCGAGTAATTATTGTAAATGCTGAGAAAGCAGTAGTAAGTGGTAAGAAGACCGAGGTTCTCAGAGATTACAAATCAAAGAGGGAACTCAATCATCCTCGTAAGGGGCCATTTTTCCCAAGAATGCCCGATAGGATTCTGAAGCGCACAGTACGTGGAATGCTTCCATACCAAAGAACGTCATCCGGCCGAACAGCACTCAAGAACCTTCGAGTAGAAATTGGAACTCCAACCAATCTTTCTGGTGACCTTCCAGATGGACATGAATGGGGCGAATCCTCTTCATTTGATCGGGGTTTGCCAAATAATTTCGTAACATTAGGAGACATTTCAAAGGCTCTAGGTGCTGACACAACTAGATTTGGAGGTGATGAGTGATGGCAAAGAAGAAAATCAAAAGCGTTCAGACTAGTGGTAAAAGGAAGACAGCTATCGCTCGTGCTAACGTAAAGAAGGGCCAAGGTCGTGTTCGAGTAAATGGTGCACCTATAGGAATCATGGAACCAGAAATGGCTCGCTTGAAGGCTATGGAACCATTACAAATTGCTGATGCAATGAAAAAGTTATCAAAAGTTGATATTAGTGTTGACGTTCAAGGTGGCGGAATCATGGGCCAAGTAGATGCGATTCGAACTGCTATAGCGCGCGGACTTGTTCACTGGAATAGTGGAAAAGATGGCGAAGATGAAGAGCTCAAAGCAGAATATCTTCGTTTTGATAGAAGTTTGTTAGTTAACGATCCACGCCGAAAGGAACCCAAACACCAAATGGGACGCGGTGCACGGAAGAAATGGCAGAAGTCATACAGGTGATCAAGATGTTAATACCAGTAAGATGTTTTAGTTGTGGGAAAGTGATTGCTCACCTATGGGATCAATATTCAGAGCGTACCAATGCGGGAGAAGATCCCGGTGAAGTTCTAACAGACCTAGGAATCCAGCGATATTGCTGTAGACGAATGTTTGTGTCACACATCGATCTAATTGACGATGTTGCACCATTCAGTGTAGCTAGGGAAGTTTGAATCTCAACGCTTGAAGAACAAGGGTCCGTGGGTTAGCTTGGCCAATACTTGGCGGCTGGGGGCCGTCAGACCCCGGTTCAAATCCGGGCGGACCCACCAATGCTTCTCTAGAGTGACCAGTCCCCGGCATCGATAAGAGAGAGCGCATGTATCAGAGGGTATGCAGCGCACCTTGGTGTACCTGATCGGCTTTTTGATGCTGAGTCTTTCTTCAGTTCATTTGGTGTCTGTAAGCGGTAATCAAGTCATCAACTCAAACACTGTCTGGTCAGGTTCTATTATTGTCGATTCGACAGTTACAGTTACTTCAGGGTCTACCTTAACAATTGCAGATAATGCTGAAGTGAATGTAACTGAAGATGTTTCTATAATTGTTGAAGGAACCTTAGTTATCGAATCTTCCAATAATTCTATTCCACATATCTTTGGATCTTTTCGTTATCCTACCAGTGATAGACCTATTTGGCAAGGGATTCAGATAGTTAGTAGCGGTTCTTTATTGATTGATGATGTATTAATTGAGTATGCTAGAGGAGGTTTTGACATTGCTGGAACTGCTACAATTTCACCAAATTCTGAACCGATGGCTAGTCATGTTCAGATTGGATGGAATCTAGATGGAGGTTCTTTGACGGTACCCGAATCATCTTCTCTAAATTGTAATGATGCAGCATCAAGTTGTTTGTCAATAAAGTCATCCAGTGTATCAATTCCCGAAGTTAATTCTACTAATTCCTCATCCATTGTTTTTGTTGATAGTGCATCAACGTTAGATGCAACAATTTTGTATGGCAATGATATCGGTGTCGGGATTCAGATTTCTTCCGGTTCAAATGTTGAAGTTGATAGTTTAGTACTCCATGATTCAAATGTTGGTATTTCTCAATCAGGTACAGCAAACGTGATTTTTCATTCTGTCGAATTTTCAGGCACAAATGGTATTGGTATTGACTGGAGTTCAGTGAATGGAGCAGATATTGCTAATGTTTCTGTTGATCCACAATCTTCCCTTGGAACCATTTTACGCTCAGTAGATCTAAGTTCAGGTTCTCTTCAAGGCGTTACTGCATTCGGTAATTTTGCTAATACTCCTGCGTTTTATCTCGATGTTTCTGGAACACTAAATTTACACAATATTACAGCCGTTAATTATAGTCAAGGTATTGTTGCTCGTGGTCAAGGATTAATTGAATTAAGTGAGGTAAATCTGGAAGTATCAAATCAAATCATTGATGCTATTGGCCAGATATCTATCGATGCATCTAACTCAAATTGGTCTACAGAATCAGAAGGAGCCATTCTTGGAAATGATGAATCAAATTTATCTTCCATTACCATAATAGGATCATCAACTTCTACAACTGCTTTAGATTTCCTCTCAGGTTCTCATTATCTCTCATCTGTTGATGTATCTCGACCATATATGTCCTCTGACCGAACATCTGTTGGTATTCGTGCTATTTGGGCAGATATAGACATAGAGAACGTTTCAGCAAGTGGATGGTACCAAGGAGTGAAAGTAAATCAAGATGCAACGATTAGTGCCAATGAGCTTGATGTGAATGGAGGAGGTAGAGATGGAGGCGCGTCGATTTATGTTGATGGGGGGTCTCTCCAAGTTTCATCATTGATTACCGCTGATTCAGATCATGGAATCGAGATTGTGAATGGTTCATCTCTTTGGGACAATGGCCCTCATGTGCATATTGATTCATGGAACGCATCGAATCATCGTGATTTCACATTAGAAATGATGGATGGATCTATCGCCACGATTCGAAACCTCCCTTCATTTGCAACTGCTGCTCAAAGCGATGCATTTGGTGATGGGAGTCTAAATTGGGGTGGTTCAGCATCCACGAGAGTAAACATGGTAGATTCTCATCGGCTCATAGAGGCTGAAATATCTATCACAGATTTAGGTGGCCAATCTATTGAAGATGCAAATGTGGAGAGTTTTGGATTCACACAAAATTCAGATGTTATTGGAATTGTAAATTTACCGATTTTAGAAACTGGTGAAACATTAGTCACTGCTTCTAAAAATGGAATTGGGACAACAGTTCGTCTTACATCCAGTCCATCAACAATCCAAATCCCAATTCTACCTTCATCGGGTGATTGGATTATCGGAACTGGAATAACAGCAATTCTACAGAATGGAAATTATTCTCTACCTGAAGATTTGATAATCCAATCTGGAGGAACACTTCAACTCCTAAATTCAACACTTTCTCTTGTTGCTTCTGCTGAATATATCTCTAATGGTGGAACTTTGTATGGAGAAGGTGGGAAAATAAGTGGAGGAATTAGTCAACATGGTTCTAGTTTCCCTTCAACTGCATATACTGGAAATTTAATTGTTGATCAACCAATCACCGTGAATTGTACTGAGACTGCTCAAGCTACTGGAAAATTCATCCAATCAATAGACGTAGGTCCTGATTGTATGTTTACTGTATTGGGAAGTATCGACGATATAGTTTCTTTAGAATCAGGTGCATCTGTACATGTTGAATCCTCAATAAAAACTCGGGTTTTAGATAGAGGATTTCCAGTTAATGGTGCCCAAGTAATCGTAGGGGCGTTAGAAATGAGCACGGGCTCTGATGGTGTTGCATCGGGAACAGTCATTTCAGCCCAATACCTTGAGAGTGGAAATTCCACCACTGGTATTGTGACTATTATTGCACGTCAACAAGGGGTCGAGAGTCTTAGATCATGGGACACAATTTCTAGTTTTGAAGGAGATATCAGTGTCTCAACATTATCTTCAGGGACGTTAACAGAATGGACTCGAATAGAGCCACAATTCTCTCCGGTTCATCTTTTAGGAGATCTAATTGTTCCTTCAGGAGTTACTTTGCAACTTCTTCCCCAATCTTCTCTAAGAATTGGTTCAATGATGACTCTTGGAGTCCAAGGAGATTTTATTTCAGAAGATGCAACTATTACAGGTTATGATTGGTTAGAAGTAAGAATTGAAGGCAATGCAGAGATTTCTGGTGGCCAAATAACTGGTGGACCTATCATAGTGGCAAATAATGGAGAATTATCTTTAGAAGGAACACTACTAAATGGTGCTCCCATTGAATCGATTACATCCTCTACTGTTGTAATTTCTGATTCAAGAATACTAGGTTCCTCAACATGTCTTTCCGGTTCAAGTTCAAGTCGATTATTTGTTACAGATACTGTTTTCGAATCATGTATTCAACAAGGTATTGTTGCTTTTGGATCTGAGGTTGAATTTGAAGGAGTTTCATTAGAAGATGGAAATGGACATGGAATTTGGTTACAATCAGCAACAGGAAATGTGACTAATCTAGATGCTACAAACCACACAGGTCGTGCAGCTCTATTCTTGGAAGATACAGGAGATTTATCTGTCACTGGAGGCGTGTATAATGCCTCATCTGAACCTGCGTTAATGTCTCGATACGTTCGAGAATTAAATATTACAGGGGGCAAAGTAATCGCTTCAACCGGCGCCTTATTTGAGGAGTCATCAGGTAGCATTACTGGATTAGAGATAGATAGTGGTGGAGGAGCAGCGGTAGCATTGTATATCGATGGAAGTACGTCAAGAATTCTAACTCTGACATCTATCCTAGTGAATGGTTATGCTACAGGATTAGAATTAATGGGTGACAAAGATGATTTAGAAAATCCTCCAATAAAGATTCTTTCTTCCACAATTAATGCCCCGTTATCTATCTTAGGTCAGAGTTTACCTTTCCATGTTGTTGAAAGTACAATTAGTGGAGACGTAGAGTTGATGTCTACTGCTTTTAGTTATGAGGCCGCATTAATTTCTTCTGAACCGCAAGGACAAATTTCTATCACTGATCCTGCCGTATTGAAGATTGGAGAATCAAGATTGATTATTTTAGAGGATTTAGATGGTTCAGTGATATCATCCGGAGAAGCAGAAATTAGAGTACCTATTTTTCATCCTTCAATGAATGAACAATCAATCCCTGTCTCTCAGAGAGAATATGCTACAATCGTACATAGGATGGTATCAGAAAGTTTAGATCTTTCAACAAATCAAGCAAATATCGAAGCATTTTCTACAGGATTCCTCCCGATTAACTCCGACATAAATATTGGAGATGGTATTTCGACAGAGATTGTTCTTTCTTTATCACCTAACCATGATCCGGAGGCTTCAATTATCAGCCCAGTAAATGCATTTGTTACTCATATAGATGAAGAATTGAGTATGAAAGTACTGGCATCCGACCAAGATCCAGGTCATTCATCGTCACTACTCGTTTCTTGGACATCTTCACCTGTTGGGGAATCTGTTTCTAAGGAAATAGGGACAGCTGTGGAGTTCACATACTATCCAGATGAAGTAGGCGACTTTGTTATTTCAGTATCAGTTCGAGATGTCTCTGGAGGAATTGCCGAAGCCTCAATTTTGATTGAAGTACTTCCTTCTGACAATGATCTTGATTTCATTGAAACATGCCCATCATCTGGAGATAATCCCTGGTTCGATCCTGTTGAACTACGCCGTTGTGGGCCTGATGAATTCGACGATGATGACGATAATGATGGCTTACCAGATGACTTAGATGATTTCCCATTGGATCGATGTGCTTGGCAAGACACCGATGATGATGGCCGCCCTGATTCATTGGAAAGTGATTGTGGTACTTCTCTAATTGAGGATAATGATGACGATAATGATGGACTAACAGATGATGATGATGATGACCCTAAGGTCCCATATGTTGCTGATTCAAATGCAGATGATGAATCTCTAATTGTCACTTTATTGTCCCCTGGAGTAATACTCCCATTAATTGTGATAGTTATAGCTACAATACTATTGATTCGTCAACGTCAATCTACTGAAGAATAGGTGTCTAAATGTCTGAAATATCGACTTTAATCAATGATGGATCATCAACTGTTGGATTTGTTGCAATTGGTTTTGTATCAGCCATTGTGATATTTGATGGTATCAGATATTTTACAATGGAAAGAGAAGTACCATTCTTAGGAAATTTGCCTAGAGGAGGATATGCGTGGTCAACTACAGTTCGAATGGAATATGAGAGAAATTGGGCAAATGTAATTACAATTTTAGTTATGGCAATTATCCCTGTTTTACTTAATCCAATCCTAAATATTCCTGAAATCCAACTTATTCTTTTTCCTCTTATATTGAGTGGTATGCTTGTTCTCCAATTGGTTCCAAAGCGATATGCAGTTACCAAAGATCGATTAAGTGCTGATGGGTTTTTTTTTGATTGGGAAAATATAGTTTGGAAAGGTTGGAAAGGGGGGACACGCATAGTTCTACAACGTCGAGGTTGGTGGATTTTAGCCCCATTACCAATTGGCGGCTCTACACAAGATCTAGAACAAGCAACTCTTCGAATAGAGGCAGCGGTCACTGGAAAATGGGCAGATATAGAAGCGATTCTTCAAGGCGAGGAATAATTCAAATGCAGTCTACCAAAGGTAGAGACATGTCCGACCACCCAGATAACGAACCTATTCTCTCATATGCTCCGGGAAGTGCAGAGCGTATAGAACTTCAAGCAGAAATGGATCGGCAAATGAGTCACGTGACTGAAATTCCATGTGTTATCAATGGTGAAGAGATATTTACTGGAAATATAATGACTCAAGTTATCCCTCATAAGCATGGTCATGTGTTGGCAAATGTACATCTTGCAGGCCCTGAAGAAATGGAGGCTGCATGTCAAGCAGCTGTTGAAGCTCAAGCGAATTGGATTGAGATGGGTCTTGAAGAGCGATGTGTAATTTTTGAGAAGGCTGCAGATTTACTTGCTACTACATGGAGGGCTAAAGCCAACGCTTCGACCATGTTGAACCAATCAAAGACTGCATTCCAAGCAGAAATTGATGCAGTTTGTGAATTGGTTGATTTCTGGAGATTTAACACATATTACGCTAGAAATTTCCATGATGATTTTCAGCCATTGATTTCTCCTGATGGAGTACAAAATAGTACTGAAATCCGTCCTTTGGAAGGTTTTGTTCTAGCAATTACTCCATTCAATTTCACCAGTATTGCTGCAAACCTTCCTAGTGCTCCTGCAATTGTAGGTTGTACTGCAATATGGAAACCTAGTCGTAATTCAATTCACTCAAATTATGTAATGATGCAATTAATGATGGAAGCTGGTTTACCCCCTGGTGTCATAAATTTCCTACCCGGTTCTGGTGCTGATATCACTAGTGCAGCCTTACAAAACCCCCATTTTGCTGGTGTTCATTTCACGGGTTCTACTGAGACTTTCAATGGATTATGGGAGCGAATTGCGGGGTCCCTTGGCAGTCTTATGTCCTATCCTAGAATTGTAGGTGAAACAGGTGGAAAAGATTTCATCGTTGCTCACCCAAACTGTGATCATCGTGGTTTGATAGTTGCATTACTTCGCGGTTCTTTTGAATTCCAAGGACAGAAGTGTAGTGCATCTAGTCGTGCATATATTCCTCGTTCTGTTTGGGAATCTATTGAGGGTGAATTTGTAGAAGAAGTCGGAAAGATAACAATGGGTGACGCCAGAGATTTTACAAATTTCATGACTGCAGTAATTGATCAAAGATCATTTGACAAGATTTCAGGGTACATTAGTAGAGCAACAGAAGATCCTGATTGTAGAATTATTTGTGGAGGAGGTAGTGATGATTCAGAAGGTTGGTTCATTGAACCTACAGTTATTGTTTGTGAAGATCCGAATTACGAATCCATGATTGAGGAAATTTTCGGACCCGTACTCTCTATCTTTATCTACGAAGATTCTGAATTTTTGAATGTTTTACAGATTTGTGATAATGCTTCACCTTACGCATTGACAGGCTCGATATTTGCAAATGAAGAAGAAGATATTCAAATTGCTTTCAAAGCACTTAGATTCACTGCAGGTAATTTCTACATTAATGACAAACCAACTGGAGCAGTAGTTGCTCAACAACCGTTTGGTGGAGCTAGAGCAAGTGGAACGAATGACAAAGCAGGAAGCCCGCTTAATCTACTTCGATGGATCAGTCCAAGATCCGTAAAGAGGACATTATCTCCTTCACATGATTGGGACTATCCATTCTTGCAACCAGATGAGTGAAATAGGCAACCATTGATGAAACATCTAGGCGGGTGTAACCATGAGTGATTCAGTGGATGAGCGCATCAAGTTTCTATCTGCCGAGATAGCCCGACATTCCGAATTATATTACAACCATTCTGCTCCCGAAATTTCTGATTCAGAATTTGATTCTCTTTGGGATGAATTAAAGAAATTAGATCATGATAATGAAGTTCTACATCGAGTAGGCCCTGAACCATTACCTGGGACTATGAAAGTCGAGCATATGTTTCCGATGCTTTCACTTGATAAGGGAACTACTGATGATGACATAACCCATTTTGTAACACAATCTACTTCTGGAAGTAAACGATATTTGGCTCAACCAAAGTTAGATGGTTCAGCACTATCTCTTGAATATATTTCTGGAAATTTACATCGTGCAGCCACAAGAGGTAGTGGTGAAAGAGGTGAAGATGTCACTTTGAATGCAAAGTTGGTAGCGAATATCCCTACTCGTCTAAACCATCCATATACAATACATGTGAGGGGAGAGGTTGTCATGCCTTTGAAAATATTCGAAGAAAAATATAGCGATGTTTCCCCCAATCCTCGAAATTTATGTTCTGGTGCTTTGCGTCAAAAACATGGAGATGGAAAAGCAGAAGCTTCTGATTTGGTATTTTGCGCCTATGATGTAAAATTCCCTTCCGACCCCCCGATAGCTAAGTACGATAGTGAATTACTAGAATGGTTACAGGAGGCTGGAATTGAACCCGCACCTTGGAAAATTTTCCAGTCAGAAACTCCTCAAGATGAAATGATCGAGTATACAAAAGAATGGAGTTTGAAACGTCCCTCATATGAATATGAAATTGATGGAATTGTTTTCAAAGTTGATGAATTGGAAAACCGTCAAGAATTAGGGTTTACTGCTCATCATCCAAGATGGGCATTAGCATGGAAATTTCCATCACAAGAAGCTCATTCTGTTTTATTAGATGTTGATTGGCAGACTGGTAGAACAGGCACGGTCACACCAGTTGCTAGAATAGCTCCTCAAATGGTTGGAGGAGTAACTGTAGAAAATGTAACACTACATAACGTTGGAGAAGTTGAAAGATTAGGAATAAAAATTGGTGATAAAGTTAAGATTACAAGACGTGGAGACGTTATTCCAAAAATTATTGAAAATTTAGGCCCGGCTTCATCTAACGATTTACAAAATAGATACCATGCAGATGGAACTAAATTTTCAGGCACATTAGACCATCGAGAAATTATAATTCCACTAATTTGCCCTGCTTGTCAACGGAGTTTAACAATGGAAGGAGCATTTCTTCGATGTTTATCATTAGATTGTGATGCTAGAACTGCTAGATCCCTAACATATTGGTGCCGTTCTTTGGAAATAGATGGAATCGGGGAGAAATTAATTGAAACACTACTCGATAATGAATTAATTTCATCAATTTCCGACATGTACCGTCTGACTCATAATCAATTATCTGAATTAGATAGAATGGGAAATAAAAGTGCGAATAATGTGATTAGTGAATTAAATAAAACTAGAACACTGAATTTAGCTAAATTCCTTCATGCTTTAGGTTTAGAAAGAATCGGGCCAGAAGTTGCAACATCGATTTCTCAGCATTTTAGATCACTTGAGAAACTTCTTCATTGGGTAGATGAAGGAGAAAATTCAGAATTAACTGAGATAGATGGAATCGGAGAAAAGGTTGCATTGATTTTCAGAGACGGAATCATAAAGAGACGTATACTAATTGATGAACTTAGAGAAATAATTACTGTTACTGATGAAGGTGAAAAATTAGGAGGACTACTTGAGGGACTATCGTTTTGTATCACAGGATCCCTTTCTCGTTCCAGAAAAGAAATTGCTGAAGATATCAAAAATGTGGGCGGTAAAGTGGTTTCTAGTGTTTCTGGAAATCTTGACTATCTCGTGGCCGGAGAATCTGCAGGTTCTAAATTAGAAAAAGCACAGAATTTGGGTGTTAAAATTCTCTCAGAGAAAGATCTTTTGATTCTAGTAAACAAATCAGATTCGAGTGAAATTTCTTCCCAGAAGACAGGAACCTTAGATGATTGGATTTAGTTATCCATACAACATTCCAGATGGTTGAGAAGATTCAGCTTCTTCCTCTAATTTTCCAAGATGGGCTTCCAGCATTTCTCGAATTTGTTCTTCAATTCTTTCAGCTTCCTCGATCAAAGGATCGGTTGGTAATGATAGATTAGGGAATAGTAAATCCAATTTTTCAATAATTCTTGCTGCAGCTCTCGCATCAGGAAGCCCAGCCCCAGGAGGTCCATTGGCTTCAGCAAGAATAGCGAAAGTATCGAGCCCACGTCGACGACATTCACCCAATAATAAACCAGTCATTCCAGCAATTACACCTTGTTTCAAGAGAGGAATTTCCATTTCTTCTAGACGTTTTCTAGTTGCCGGTGTTGCCCCAATACCTAGTAGGGTTTCATCGGATTCGTCATCATCAATGATTTCATGAGCGTGTTCATCAGTATGCGAAAACGAGTCAATTAGTACCCCTCCAGCAACCTTTGCATTCTTCGACCAATCAAGAAGTACTTCACTCAAAGGCAAGGCCATCTCATTTTTGATTGGAATCTCAGAAACAATAAGAATCAATTTATCACATCCATCAACATTACAAACAGGTTCACCAGAGTAGAATCTTAGAGGAGGCATTGGATGTCCATCCTTTACTAGACACACTGCAGGCAATCCCGATGCTCTAACTCCTCCAACAAAAGTAAGATCAAGCTGCTCTACAAGATAGTGTGCTACGATTGACGTTACATAACCAACAGAAGGGAAACAAGTGATTACTAATGCTCCTTCGGCATCCACGGTTTCGCTGACTTTCAGAATTGGAGGGGTGCTCATGACACTCCGAATGTGTCGGTGGAATTAATCATTGGGCCGTTACATGTCGTATCAAGGGGGAGACGATATGACAGTCCCAGCACACCAACTTTCACCATCTTCTTGGAATAATTATGAATCCTGTCCTAGGAAGTATTGGCTCTCTAGACAACGACTACCTCGTAAGGCAGGTATGGCAGCAACCATCGGTACAGCCGTTCATGACAGCGTCGAAGATATGTGCAATTTAGATATTAGTTCTAGAGATGCTGACGAGGTAGGATGGCTTCCACCAACAGCTAAAGCGATTTTAGATCTTCATTGGCAAAAAGAGAAAGACATTTTCATGGGTACACCCAGACATCCTGCATTCAAGGATGGAGAAATTATTCGAGCCCATGATTTATTGATAGGTTCCTTAAATCTCATGATTTCAAATGCAAAGATTGGCAAAGTTCGCATGTCCGAAGTCTCAATAGCACAATGGAGAATGGTTCAAGATACTGTTCTTGCCGCTGAAGGAACACTTCGATCTTCATGTGGGAGACTAATGGGTCGACTTGATTTGTTAGTAAAAGAGTTGGATGAAGATAGAAATCCTGTCGGATGGATTGTTGCTGATTTGAAGACTGGAAAAATGCCTACCGGAGGTCTTTACGATACTGTGAGCCGCCAGTTACGATTTTATCGTGATATGTTATTGGAAATTAATCCAAATGCTCCTCGAGTTCGTGCTCAAGGATGGTATTCTGCAGGACCGAAGGTGTATGAGGCAGAAGGGCCTTCAGTTTTGGATGATGCATTCAGAGCATGGGAAGGTATGGCGATAACAAAGGAACCTTTGGAGGCAAACCCAAATGAAGATGCATGCCGTTTTTGCGAATGGAAAGCTTGGTGTCCTTCTTGGTTTTATTCAAGAACAAATGGTACCCTACCTGCCAGTGAAGGTTTATTTCGTGATGAAGTAGCAATTGTTTTACAGTTCGATTCAGATAGTGGAGCGTGTATGGTAGAATTATTGACTTCAAAAGATGAGGACGGTGGAATTATTCCTTCAGGAAAAACAGTTGGTATAGTTTGTAAGGGGCAATCATTAGATCAAATGAGATCTGTCATGGAATCAGATCATCGTGGTGCAGTATTTCTTGGTTCTATTCGCTCAAATTCACGTCCATGGGCTATGGGAGATTGGAGTGAAGTTCTACCTTGGACCCCATTGTTAGAATCAATTAGAGATAGAAAATAAACTAAAGAATTTCTTTGATTAATTTTCGAGCATCTTCACTCAATGGGCCTGAAGGTGAACATAACCATCGAATATATCCTGGATCTTCAGCTGCAATAATATGCAAGTCTCTCGATCGATATTTCCCAAAATTGAGAATTAACCTATCCTTATTTTTGCGTATTTTTCCTCCAGTACCTTCTAATGATTCTAGATCTTCTAATCCTGGGCCGAGAGAATTAGTTTCTGAATCACCAGTTAAAATCCAACTTTCTAATTCTGTAGGGGATCGGTGAAAATGTCGTGGATGTTTAGCCATTAATCTCCATAGAAGTAGAAGAGTTGCCCCTGCATCAGCAGCAGCATCATGTGCATTATTCAATGAGATATTTTCTCCACGACATAATGTTCCAAGATCATGCCTTCCGGGAATTCGGAGCCGTTTTGCCAATCTGAGAGTATCGATTGTAGCATGAGGTTTTGGGGGTAATTGTCCGATTCGGGTAAATTCAGCAGTTAGCAGTGGCCAATCATATCTCAGAACATTATGTCCGATTACTACTGAATCATTTAATAATTCATAAATTACTTCTGCATGTTCTGAAAAAACTTTCTTTCCCTTTACATCCTCATCATATATTCCATGGACTGAACTCGCTTCAGTTGGAATTTTACATGTTGGATCAATGATTTTGTTAACAGAAATGATATCTCCTTGGCTATCACTTCCTACAAGAGCATATTGAACAATTCTAGCTCGTCGTGTATCCAATCCTGTAGTCTCTAGGTCGAATGCAAGAACCCTAAATCCACTGAACGGGTCCTCTACCATGGGCCTTCCTTAGAATCGACCGTTTTTCATTCATCGCGTTTACTCGAATAGTCGAAATGTTACATTATTTGAGTCAATCAAGCGTCAGGGCTAAACGATAAAAACGCAGAGTCGACGATATGAAGGACATACGGGGTCTAACCGGAAGCCTTCTAATCATACTTCTTCTTAGTGTTTCATTGGCAGGATGTACTGGAGTTTTAGCTCCTGTATCTCCTACTGCTCGATTAGAGGTAGATGTAGACAGTATTCATGTTGGTGAAGCAGTCAATTTTGATGCTCGTTCATCTACTACTCCTGATCCTACATTAATTACATCATATCTTTGGGACTTTGGAGTAGCTCAACGAAATTCATCTAATGGGTATGTAAGTCAAGTATTCAACGAACCAGGGCGATTTGAGGTCCAGTTGACAGTTGTCAATGATGTTGGTGGAGAAGATTCTATCAGTGTTTCAATATACGTTAATGCATTACCTGTAGCAGCAATATCTGGGCCAACAGCGGTGAAAACTGGAACAATTGTTACATTAGACGGATCATCATCAACTGATCCTGAGAATGGAGTTTTACTATACAAATGGGATGGAGATTGGTCTAAAGATACGAATAGTGATGGAAATTTCCAAAATGATGTCGATGATACAAATTCTACATTGTCCTTCTTGGCAGATTCTTCTGGTGATATCAGAGGTTCATTGACAGTCATTGATGACAAAGGAGCAACCTCTACTACAACTTGGGAAATTCGAATTTTAGAGAGATCTTTCAACGTGACTTGGCGCCAACAGACAATGACAGTATCTTGGGATGGATACCTGGAACAAGGTGAATCATACGAGATTTCGCATGTCCCTTCACAAGGTTCTCGGATTTTTGGATTCAACGGAACTTTAACACTCGCTAGAGACATAGTTCCTGCTCAATGGCCTGAAGATAATTTTACGATGCTAGTTTCAGTACCTGATTCTGGTTGGAATGCAAAAGTGGAGACAAAACAAGATTCTCCTACAACAAATTCCAGTGGATCAATTGAAAGAACTGATATGAATCCATTTCCAAATGAACCAACAACATATACTGCAGATTCTCCCGATGCATTGTTAGAACAATTGCTTTTGGAACCTGGAGCAAGATTTGGCCAGGGTGAATGGATTTGGAAACTCACTGCAGATCAAGCTGATCCTGATTTGATTGATCAAATAGATCCAGATCCTGGAAATGATTGGGAATTAGAAGTAGAATTCATTATTTTGGTTCCTGTAATTCTTGAAGTTGGTATGCTCTGATCACTTCTACGAAAGGAATCCCTTAGAACTAAAGACGACTGGGGAGGACAATGGCGACCTCGATTGAAATCAAGAAGGCAACTTTGAGAGATCGAATTGTCGTTGACGTAGATGTATGGATGGATGATCCAGAAGATCATGATTTCTCTCCTAGAGCTAGAATGGCAGGAGGTCAATTACATATTCACAATCAAGGTCGAGAAGATGTTTTCTCAACATTTGATCTTGAAGATGAAATGCAAATAGTCGCAGAACGAGATCGTTTGATTGAATTAAGAATCAAATTTGGTGTCCATGGGATGCATGGAAAATTAACCAATAAGACTCCGTTACCACGTACTGGACCCAATTCAAAGAAATTAGCAGAATCAAGATGGAAGACATTACTTCCCCTAGAAATTTCTTCTTGAATTTGAGGGCCCCGGGGTCCCCCCTCAATTTGTTCAAATATTCTCTAGACCAAATACATACATGGGCAATCAAAAGCAGGCTAGAGAAGAACGCTTGAAAAGGGAAATTCGACGTTATATTAGATCAAATCCAGAATGTACTGCTAGTCAAATTGTAGCTCATTTGAGTATTGATTTACGTATGAGGAACCACGGCCTAACTCCACGAAAGGTTGGTTTCTTCATTCCTCGTTATGTTAATGATGTAGATTGGCGTCTAGATAGTTCTACAGGAAAACGCCTTTACTCATTAGCAGAATGATTCGATATAACCGAGGGGGTTAAACCGAAAGCGTGGGTCCATCGTTCATTGGACCCATAGTGTAGTCTGGATATCACATGAGCTTGCGGAGCTTGTAACCCGTGTTCGAATCGCGGTGGGTCCGCTCTTCAGAAGTGTTAGACAGTCACGTGATATGGATATCCTTTCCATTCCTTCATTTGTAAATCTAGACTTGAAACATTACCTTCTTGGTAATTTGCAGTTGACCAAGAGACATCGGCAGCATATAGATCAAATGAATCATTATTCGTTTCATTTATTCTAAATAATGTGAACCTTCCTCTATTGTCTTTGTTATAATCTTCATGATAAGGAGTACCTGAATTAAAAACAGTCAAATCACACCAATCATAAACACTGGTTGAATGGGAATGGCCATGAATATAACTAACAATATTTGATGAATAGTTTTCGACTACTGTACATAAATTATTGATTTTTTCTTCATCCCATTCTCTCCATTCCCAAGGGCCGTAATGAGAGATAATTATTACTTTTTTATTCGTACCCTCAATATTATCCTTCAAATCATTTTTCAAAAATGTCATTGCATTTCTGGGATCTCTTAATCCATTTACTTCTAAATCGGGGACAATATCTGTTGGTGCGAGATTTAATTGTATAAAGTGAAAATCATCCCATTCCCAAGAATAATGGCCATCCATATTTGGTGCAGTATTCATTATACCTGGGCGATATTCATTTCTTATTGCAACGGAATCAGCAACAGGATGATCTGCAGGAATTCTGTAAAAGATATTACTCCATTCAAAATAATCATGGTTTCCATAACCTTCGTATATTGGATACTTAACTTGTTTATTTCCACATAATCCATACCTTTCAACAAATTCACCATATTCATCATAACTAAACATTCTACCATCTCTACCATTTTGTGTTATATCACCTGCCATGATTATTCCACGGATATTTTCAATTTCACCTAGTTCTGAAAATCCAGCATCTTCCCAAGATAATAATTCTGTAAAGTGATTCAAAGCAATAACTTGAAAATCATTTTGATCTACTGTCCTGTCCTCGTAAATTTGGCTATCTCCAAATGCAATAAATGTGATATTTGTATTTCCTTCAAAATCATTTAATTCAAGAGAATTAAAACTATTTTTATTACATCCATCTACACCATAATCTATGTTATTATCATCATAAATTAAGAAAGAGATGAAGAATATAATAATCAAAAAAACTGACTTGATTTTCACATCAATATTTTTTATTGAAAAACCCTCTTTTTGAGGAATAGAAAATTCTACTTCTAGCGAACAATCTTCTTCTTTCACAAAAGTAGGTGGCAAATCTCGTATTCAATTATACCGCAATTTCGCTTAGAAGGTAAACGAAACCATTAGGTGTTGAAACAGATTAGTCTCTATATGCAAGATGGAAAGTCAACAGAAGATGACCCTAAATTGATACTATGGCTTGGCATTGCCTTCTTCGCAATAATTGGTTTAGTGATTCTATCAGGAACTTCAGATACTCAACAAATAGATCTGATTGGCCTATTTGTAGAAGGATAAAATGCTTGAATTAGAAGAATAATTGTCTTCATATCGAGCATGTCATTATCTCTAAATTAGTTAATATCTTTATTTCTGTAGATTAGTCGTTCCCCGAATTAATCAATAACCCTATTATTGAGCCTAAATTATGAGTAAGAAGTACTTCATCAAGTTTGTATCAGAACCGAAAAATGATCCCTTAAAATCGATTGTAGGAATAGCATGTACTGCACAAGCTATTGCAGATGGTCATGATGTAAGCGTCTTCTTCGCTGCGGCTGGTACAAGATTGCTTAATCCCGAATATATCGATGAATTGAATCAAGAAATGGGACTAGATTCGAAAGTTGTTTCAGAAATGATGGGGAAAATTAGTGACAATGCTATCCTTTACTGTTCATGGGCTTCAGTTAAAGCAACTCTTGGACATGTCGAGGGCGACGGTGCGTTGATTGTATCAGATGATGAAATCACATGGAGTGGCCCCCCTGGAGTTATTGAACTCAGTTCTTCTTCTGAAATACAATTGGTTTATTGATTCCAAATTTATCAATTAGTTTTGAATTAAGACATAATAAAATGACTTTCACCATCATCTGGTGGATTTTCAATATGATCCCAAAGTTTTGTTCTTGAAGAAAAATCTCTTCCACATGAACAAAGGAATTGCTCTCCTTTCTCAGAAAGTCCCCCTCTATCTCTAACAATAATTTCTCTATGGACTTCTCCATCATCTGCCAATTCACAATGATCGTATAATTCATGATATTCATCAAACGAATCTCCACATGAGCAATGATACATGATAATCGACTTTTTTGCTCGTTCTTATATTTTCTTAAGGCAGTCTATTCTAGGAATACTATGGCAATACAGCTCGCCCGTCGCATCGATTGGCCAATGATTGACCCTGCTCAAGTGGTATACTACCCAGTATATTGGGATTTAGCGCATCGTTTCTTTGAAGAATCTTGGGAAGAGATTTGTGGAATTTCTTACCCAGTTATCATCAATGAACATCGCCTAGGATTCCCTGCAGTTTCAACATCTTCAACTCATCATTCTCCTCTTAGGTATGGGGATATTGTCCATTGTCGCCTTTGGGTTTCTAAGGTTGGAAAATCATCAACAGTTTGGAATTATTCTTTTACAGATCAAACAGGAAGGTTAGTTTGGACTGGAGAAGTAACAACTGTTTGTGT
>MDTB01118457.1_pt1 | contig 21670 bp, 20 predicted proteins | sample 811161 | NCBI WGS metagenome assembly MDTB01 (sample SAMN05326650, study PRJNA326480) | marine metagenome | isolation source: seawater | place: Mediterranean Sea | collected 2009 | reverse complement strand
TGGGGGTGTAGCTCAGTTGGTTAGAGCGCCTGCCTGTCACGCAGGAGGTCGCCGGTTCGAGCCCGGTCACTCCCGCCACTAATTGATAATGATTTTCATCTAGGTAAATAAAAAGTCGCACAAATTGAGCGTATCTTATCCTGTACTCTTTTCTCTTAAATGCTATAACTTAATCAAGGTTAATATAAGAATCCTTGAGCTATGCGTATCAAGGTAGATATTGATTAAACATGATTTATAATTTTTTATCAGAGTATCTTTCAATAATAATTTTTTTATTTATTTCGTTATTTTTAAGTGTCGGATTTATTTTAATCAATTTTCTTGCGTCTCCAAATAATCCAGACCCTGAGAAACTTTCAGCTTACGAATGTGGCTTTGAAGCATTCGATGACTCAAGAATGGAATTTGACGTACGTTTTTACCTTGTTGCAATACTGTTTATTATTTTTGACTTAGAGATAGCTTTTCTTTTCCCTTGGGCCATATCCCTTGGTGAAATAGGTGCACTAGGCTTTTGGTCAATGATGATTTTTATAGGGGTTTTAACTATTGGTTTTATATATGAGTGGAAAAAAGGTGCTTTAGAATGGGAATAAAAAATAGTTTATTTGATAGAAAAGAAAAAGAAATTCCAGAAGATTTTAAAAAACTGGCAAAAGATTTTGCTGAAAAGGGATTTATAACAACATCATCAGATAATTTAATTAAATGGGCAAGAACTGGCTCTTTGCATTGGATGACTTTTGGTTTGGCTTGCTGTGCCGTAGAAATGATGCAAACATCAATGCCAAGGTATGATCTAGAAAGATTTGGTGCTGCACCTAGAGCATCTCCAAGACAATCTGATGTTATGATTGTTGCTGGGACTTTAACAAATAAAATGGCACCAGCTTTAAGAAAAGTTTACGACCAAATGCCAGAACCTAGATATGTAATTTCTATGGGAAGCTGTGCTAATGGAGGTGGATATTATCATTACTCTTATTCAGTTGTTAGAGGGTGTGATAAAATTGTACCTGTAGATATTTATGTTCCAGGCTGCCCACCATCAGCCGAAGCCTTATTGTATGGAATTCTTCAACTTCAAAAAAAAATAAGAAGAGAAGGAACATTACAAAGATAAAAATAATGATACAAAATAATTTACAAATACTTGAAAAATTAGTTAATTCTGAACTTTCTACTAAGATTCAAAAATCAAATATAGATTTTGAAGAACTAATTTTTGAAATAAATGAAGAAGATTTAATAGAAGTAATACAATTTTTAAAATCAAATGATAAATGTAAATTTAAACAACTTATTGATATTGCTGGAGTTGATTACCCAGAAGAAGAAAGAAGATTTCAGCTTATATATTTATTGTTATCACACGAGAATAACTTAAGAATAAAAATTAAGATTAATCTAGCTATAAACCAAACAATTTCTTCTATCACTAAGATCTTTCCATCTGCAAATTGGATGGAGAGAGAAGTTTTTGACATGTATGGGATTAAATTTAAAAATCATCCAGATTTAAGACGAATTTTAACTGACTATAATTTTAAAGGCCACCCACTAAGAAAAGATTTTCCACTAACTGGGTTTAATGAAGTTAGATATAGCGAAAAAGATAAAAAGGTTATTTATGAGCCAGTAAAATTAGAACAAAATTACCGTAATTTTGACTTTGAAAGTCCTTGGGAGGGCACAAAATATATAAAAGAAATGAAAAAAAATCAAAATGACAAAAAAAACTAAGACAATGAATTTAAATTTTGGGCCTCAACACCCAGCTGCTCACGGAGTTCTAAGACTTATTTTAGAATTAGATGGTGAAGTGGTAGAAAAAGCAGACCCACATATTGGTTTACTTCATAGAGGAACTGAAAAATTAATCGAACAAAAAACCTATACTCAAGCTTTACCTTATTTTGATAGACTAGATTATGTAGCCCCTATGAACCAAGAGCATGCTTTTGCTCTTGCAGCTGAAAAACTATTGAAAATTGAAGTTCCAATTAGAGCAAAGTATATCAGAGTTATATTTTGTGAGATCGGAAGAATACTAAGTCATATTCTTAACGTTACCACTCAAGCCTTGGATGTTGGAGCGCTCACACCTTCTTTATGGGGTTTTGAAGAAAGAGAAACTTTAATGACTTTCTATGAAAGAGCATCGGGTTCAAGACTGCACGCTAATTATTTTAGAACTGGAGGAGTCAATCAAGACATACCTATAAAATTAATCAATGATATAGAAAAATTTTGTAGATCTTTCCCAAAGATAATTGATGATCTTGAAAGCTTGTTAACTGATAACCGTATTTTTAAACAAAGAAATGTTGATATTGGAATAGTAACAAAACAGGAGGCACTAGATCATAGTTTTTCAGGAGTTATGATTAGAGGCTCAGGGATCCCCTGGGACCTGAGAAAATCCCAACCATATGAATGCTATAAAGATTTAGATTTTAAGATTCCAGTTGGGAAAAATGGTGATTGTTATGACCGCTATCTTTGTCGAGTGGAAGAAATGAGAGAAAGTGTAAAAATTATTTTACAATGTATTGAAAAACTTCCTAAAGGACCAATTAAATCTATAGATAATAAGATTTCTCCTCCACAAAAAGATGAAATCAAACAATCTATGGAGGCTTTAATTCATCATTTCAAACTATTTACTGAAGGATATAGAGTTCCCGCTGGAAATGTATATACGGCAGTTGAAGCTCCAAAAGGGGAATTCGGAGTATATCTAATTTCTGATGGTAGCAATAAACCTTATAGATGCAAAATTAGAGCTCCTGGTTTTTCTCATTTACAAGCTATGGATTATTTAATTAGAGGTCATATGTTGGCAGATGTTCCTGCAATATTAGGATCATTGGATATAGTTTTCGGAGAGGTTGATAGATGAGTTTAAAAAAAGTCCACGATAATCAGCCAAAAGAATTTAAATTTTCTGAGGAAAATACAAAAAAAATTAAAGAAATTTTAAAAAGATACCCAGTAAAAAATAAAAAAAGTGCAGTTATGCCTTTATTATATTTGGCTCAAAGACAGAACCAAAACTGGATTCCTCTAGCAGCTATAAAATATATAGCAAAATTTCTGTCTATTCCTTACATATCAGTTTATGAAGTAGCAACGTTTTATACAATGTATAACCTTGCGCCAGTTGGTAAACATTTTGTTCAAATTTGCACCACTACTCCATGTTTAATACGTGGAGCTAACAAAATAGTAAAAATCTGCAAAGAAAAAATTTCACCAAACGAAAATAAAATTTCAGAAAACGGTAATTGCTCATGGATGGAAGTCGAGTGCTTAGGATCATGCGTCAGCGCTCCTATGATGCAAGTTAATGATGATTACTACGAAGATTTAGATGAAAAAAGTACTTTAAATATAATTGACTCTTTAATTAAAGATAAGCCATTACAGCCTGGTTCTTACAGAGGTCGTAAAAATACAGCGCCAGAAAAACAAAAATCCTTAAATGGGGAAAAATATGCTTAAAGAAGAAGATAGAATTTTTAAAAATCTTTATAACGATTTAGGGTGGGAAATTGAGAGTTCTCTTAAAAGAGACGATTGGAAAAATACAAAAGATTTAATTACCAAAGGGCGAGACTGGATAATTAATGAAGTTAAAAATTCTGAACTTAGGGGTCGAGGAGGAGCAGGATTTTCAACTGGACTTAAATGGTCATTTGCCCCTAAAGAGGTTGGATCTAGACCTCATTACTTAGTAATCAATGCAGATGAGTCAGAACCGGGGACCTGCAAAGATAGAGACATATTAAGATTTGAACCTCAAAAATTAATAGAGGGTTGTCTAGTAGCCGGATATGCAGTTAATGCTCATGTCTGTTATATTTATATTCGTGGAGAATATTTAAATGAGGGAAATAGATTACAAGAAGCCATTAATCAAGCTTACGATAAGAATTTTTTAGGAAAAAATGCGTGTGAGTCTGGTTGGGATTTTGATATTCATATTCATTACGGTGCTGGAGCTTATATATGCGGTGAAGAGACTGCGCTATTAGAGAGTATTGAGGGTAATAAAGGTCAACCAAGATTAAAACCACCTTTTCCTGCCTTAGTCGGTTTATACGGATGTCCAACTATTGTGAACAATGTTGAAACTATTGCTGTAGTTCCAACAATTCTAAGAAAAGGAGGTAAATGGTTTGCTTCATTAGGAAAACCAAAGAATACAGGTACTAAAATATTTTGTATTTCCGGAAATGTAAACTCTCCATGTAATGTTGAAGAAGAGATGGGAATTTCATTAAAAGAGTTAATCGAAAAACATGCAGGTGGAGTCGTTGGTGGATGGAACAATTTACAGGCAGTAATTCCTGGAGGTTCTTCAATGCCACTATTGCCAAAAAAAATATGTGAAACCATCTCTATGGATTTCGACTCTTTAATTGAAAATAAGAGTGGCCTTGGTACAGCAGGAATTGTCGTAATTAATAAAGATCAAGATATAGTTGAATGTATGGCTAGAATAGCTAGATTTTATAAACATGAAAGCTGTGGTCAATGCACACCTTGTAGAGAAGGAGCAGGATGGATGTGGAGAATTTTAGATAGAACAGTTAAGCGTAAAGCAACATATAGCGATATTGAATTACTAGAAGATGTCACTAAACAAATTGAAGGGCACACTATTTGTGCTTTCGGCGAAGGGTCCGCGTGGCCTGTTCAAGGTTTGCTTAGACATTTCAGAAAAGAAATAGAGTCTCGTTGCACTAACGATCCCATTGTTAAGAAAAAAATTAACAATCCTTATTTAGTAGATCAACATTTATTAGAGAAAAAAAATGCCTAAAATTATAATTAATGGTAAAGAAATAGAGTTTGAAAAAGGAATGACAGTGTTGCAAGCTTGTGAACTTGCTGATGTAGAGATTCCAAGATTTTGTTATCACGAAAAACTTTCAATTGCAGGTAATTGTAGAATGTGTTTAGTCGAAATGGAAAAATCACCTAAACCAATAGCTTCTTGTGCTATGCCCGCAACAGAAGGAATGAATATAAAAACTAACACTCAATTCGTAGAAAAAGCAAGAAAAGGTGTAATGGAATTTTTATTAGCTAATCATCCTTTAGATTGTCCAGTATGTGATCAAGGAGGTGAATGTGATTTACAAGATCAATCATTATATTATGGAGTAGACAAATCCAGATTTTTAGAAAATAAGCGGGAAGTTAAAGATAAATATATGGGTCCTTTGATCAAAACTCAAATGACAAGATGTATTCATTGTACTAGATGCGTGAGATTTGCAACTGAAGTAGCGGGAGTTCCAGAAATTGGAGCCGTAGGAAGAGGAGAGAATATGGAAATCACAACTTATTTGGAAAAATCTATGGAGTCCGAGCTATCAGCTAATGTAATTGATCTATGTCCTGTAGGAGCTTTAACTTCTAAACCTTATGCGTTTGAAGCAAGGCCTTGGGAATTAAAAAAAACTGAAAGTATTGACGTTATGGATGCGGTTGGATCTAACATAAGGGTAGATACGTATAATTGGGAAGTTAAGAGAATCTTACCAAGATTAAACAATGATATAAATGAAGAATGGATATCCGATAAAACTAGATATGCATGTGATGGGTTGCTTAAACAAAGACTTGATGCTCCTTATATTAAAAAAAACAATAAGTTAGAAAAATCAACCTGGAATGAGGCAATCAGTTTAGTTTGTAAAAAGATAAAAGAAACGACACCAGATCAAATTGCTGGACATTTAGGTGATGTAGTTAATTTAGAAAATGCTTTGGCATTTAAAAAATTATTTAAATATCTGAATAGTGATAATTTAGAATTTAGAGAAAAGAAATTTTATCTAAATCCTGAAGAAAAAATGAATTATATTTTTAATTCATCAATAAAAGGCATAGAAGACTCTGATTTAATTTTATTGATTGGAACTAATCCAAGACATGAGGCTACCATGTTAAATGCTCGTATTAGAAAAACTTTTTCGCAAAAAAAAATACCAATTTATTCAATAGGAAATCCTGGTGATCTTACCTATGACTATAAGATCATAGGAGATAATACAGATGACATAAAAAAAATCATTAATAAAAAAAGTGAGATAAGTAGTAAACTTTTATCCGCAAAAAAACCAATTATTATAATAGGTGAGTCAGCACTCGAACTTAAAAGCGGTAAATATATTTTTGAAGAATTAAAATATTTTTTAAAAAATAATAATTTTATCAATAATGAATGGAACGCTTTAAATATTTTAATTCAAAACTCATCTACTGTAGGTCTAACTGATTTAAATTTACTATCAGTTACTGAAAATGATAATTATAAGTTCTTTAAAAAACTTAATAATAAAGAATTTAAATTTTTGTATTTACTTGGTTCAGATAATTTTCACATTAAAAAAGAAGGTGAATTTATAGTTTATCAAGGAAGCCACGGAGATAAGGGAGCAGAAATTGCAGATGTAGTTTTACCAAGTCCTGCTTATACAGAGCAAGAAGGTTTATTCTCTAATATTGAAGGAAGAGTCCAAGAATGTAAAAAAGCATCTTACCCTATAGGAGGTGCTTTGGAAGATTGGAAAATATTTAATCTAATCTTAAAAAAGCTAGATATTACAAATAATTTAAATAATTTTTTTTCTTTAAGAAAAGAAGTCTTAAGTTCTATAAAAAACTTTTCAGAAATAAATAATCTCCCAAAAAAAGAAAATATATCTTCTGATAAAAAAAATGGTGAATTTTATGACGAAAAATTATTTATTAATAAAATCGACTATTATTATTCCAATGCTATTTGTCGTTCTTCAAAAACAATGAGTGATTGTAGAAATATAAAAAAGGAACTACCAAAAACTGGAACCAATGATTGAATATTTTAATATATTAGCTTTAGAAATCTATAAAATTTTATTTTTATTAATTCCAATTCTTGTTTCTGTTGCCATGATCGTTTGGCTCGATAGAAGAGTTTGGGGTTTAGTTCAAAAAAGAAGAGGACCAAATGTTGTAGGTCCTTTTGGTCTTTTTCAAACTTTAGCGGATGCATTAAAATATATTTTTAAAGAAATTATAATTCCTGCAAGTGCAAACAAGGTTATATTTATTTTAGCTCCTATTGTAACTATGACTTTAGCTCTTGTTTCTTGGGCTGTAATACCAATGAGTGAAAATTTGATATTGGCAGATATCAATGTTGGAATTTTATATTTATTCGCAGTCTCTTCTCTAGGAGTTTACGGTATAATAATGGGTGGTTGGGCTTCTAATTCAAAGTATCCTTTCTTAGGAGCAATTAGATCTGCTGCTCAGATGGTATCTTATGAGGTTTCTATAGGGATAATCATTATTAATGTTTTATTGTGCGTCGGTTCACTTAATTTAAAAGACATAGTTTTAGCCCAAAAGGACTTGTGGTATGTAGTTCCGTTATTTCCCATGTTTGTAATTTTTTTTATTTCTGCGTTAGCAGAAACAAATAGACCTCCTTTCGATTTACCAGAGGCTGAAGCTGAATTAGTGGCTGGATATCAAACAGAATATTCTGGAATGATGTATGCGATGTTTTGGTTAGGGGAATACGCTAACATTTTATTAATGTGTGCGATGGGATCAATTTTATTTTTAGGCGGATGGCTTCCAATCATTGATATTTACCCAATTAATCTAATCCCTGCACCTATATGGATGTTATTAAAGATCTTGTTTTTATTTTTCCTTTTTTCTTTAATAAAAGCTATAGTTCCAAGATATAGATATGATCAATTAATGAGATTGGGTTGGAAAATATTTCTTCCTTTCTCATTAATTTATGTTGTTTTAACTGCAAGTTTTCTGTTTTATTTTGATAAACTACCTAAAGGAAATTTTTAATGAGTTTATTAAGAATTATTAAAACAATATTTTTAATAGAATTTATTACTGGGCTTTTTCTAGCAATTAAAGAGATGTTTAGAAAATCAAAAACTATTAATTACCCTTTTGAAAAAGGTCCTATTAGTCCTCGTATGAGAGGAGAACATGCTCTCAGAAGATATCCTAGTGGCGAAGAAAGATGCATTGCATGTAAATTATGCGAGGCAGTATGTCCAGCCCAAGCGATTACTATTGAGTCAACCGAAAGAGAAGATGGCAGCAGAAAAACAACAAGATATGATATTGATATGCTCAAATGCATTTATTGCGGCTTGTGCCAGGAGTCTTGCCCGGTAGATGCTATAGTTCAAGGACCAAATTTCGAATTTGCAACTGAGACAAGGGAAGAATTGTATTATAACAAACAAAAGTTACTTGATAATGGTGACAGATGGGAGTCTGTTTTAGCAAAAAATATTAAATTAGACAAACCTTATAGATAAATGCTAGCTCACTCAGTTTTTTTTTACTTCTTTTCTTTGATAGCAATATTTTCATCTTTGATGGTAATTGTTTCTAGAAGCACAGTTAATTCAGTATTTTTTCTTATATTAGATTTCATATCTATAGGCTGCTTATTTATTATGGTAGGAGCAGAGTTTCTAGGAATGATTATACTAATTGTTTATGTAGGCGCAGTAGCTGTCTTATTTTTGTTTGTCGTGATGATGTTAAATGTTGCTGATCAAAAACAATCATGGTTTGTGGGAAAAAAATCAACTCATATACCTTCTGGATTAATAGTTAGTGTTCTTATTCTTCTTGAATTGCTAGTAGTGGTTGGTGGATGGAAATATAAAGATGGTTTGATGACTAGTAGCACTTTATCATTATCAAATATTTCAAACACTCATCAACTAGGATCTGTAATGTATACAGACTACATACTATATTTTCAATTAGCAGGAATTATTCTTCTTTTATCAATGATAGGGGCAATATTGTTAACATTTAGAAAAAGAGAGGGAGTAAAAAAACAAGAATATTTTAAACAGATTTCGAGAGAGCCATCAAACGCAGTAGAATTAAAGGAAGTCGATTTTGAAAAGGGGGTAAAAACTGATGATTGAAATTGGTTTAGGGCATTATTTGTCACTCGGAGCAATTATTTTTTTTTTAGGAGTAATTGGAATTTTTTTAAATAGAAAAAATGTAATTGTAATATTGATGTCGATTGAATTAATTCTTTTAGCTGTAAATATTAATTTAATTTCTTTTTCAATTTTTTCTGGTGATTTAGTAGGTCAAATATTCACAATGCTTATTTTAACTGTAGCAGCTGCAGAAGCAGCAATAGGTCTAGCAATTATTGTTGTTTATTATAGAAACAAAGGTTCGATTAGGGTTGAAGAAATACATGGAATGAAAGGGTAAATGGAGTACGCAATTATTTTTTTACCCTTGCTAGGCTCTATTATTGGATATCTTGGCAAATCATTAAAAAATTTTTTTTCAGAGGTTATTACAAGTTTATTTGTAAGTATTTCTGCAATACTTTCAATTATTGTTTGGTGGCAAGGAATTCAAAACAATGAATATAAAAATCATTTAATTTTCAATTGGATTAGTTCTGGCGACTTTGTTTCTAACTGGTCAATAAATATTGATCCTCTTTCATCAGTTATGCTAGTAGTTGTAACTTTTGTTTCTGCTTTAGTTCACATCTATTCTATTGGGTATATGAGCCATGACCCTCACAAACCAAGATTTATGTCATATCTCTCACTTTTCACTTTTTCTATGTTAGCTTTGGTTGTTTCTGATAATTTTCTACAATTATTTTTTGGCTGGGAGGGAGTGGGATTATGTTCATATTTATTAATCGGTTTTTGGTATAAGAGAGAAACTGCAAATAATGCTGCAATCAAAGCCTTTATTGTTAATCGTGTCGGGGATTTTGGACTTGCAATAGGAATTTTTGTTATTTTTTACTTTTTTGGTAGTATAAATTTTAATGATGTTTTTCAAATAGCACCTCAATATATAAATCAAGAAATTAGTTTCATAGGACTAGAAATTAATCTTATTACTTTTATATGTTTATTTTTATTTATAGGAGCTATGGGTAAATCTGCCCAATTTTTATTACACACTTGGTTGCCAGATGCTATGGAAGGCCCAACACCAGTTTCAGCATTAATACATGCTGCTACTATGGTGACCGCAGGTGTATTTCTTGTTGTAAGATGTTCTCCTTTATTTGAATATTCTCAAGTTGCTTTAAACACTGTAGCAGTAGTTGGTATGATAACTGCTTTATTTGCGGCTTCAGTTGCGTTAGTTCAGAACGACATAAAAAAAATTGTAGCTTATTCAACATGTAGTCAATTAGGATATATGTTTTTTGCAGCAGGCGTAGGAGCTTATCATGTAGCAATATTTCATTTATTTACTCATGCTTTTTTTAAAGCATTATTATTTTTGGGCTCAGGTTCTGTAATTCATGCTTTTAAAGATGAACAAGATATTAGAAACATGGGAGGAGTTTGGAAAAAATTGCCTTATACGTATTTTTTTATGTTAATCGGAACCTTGGCGCTTACTGGGTTTCCTTTTTTATCAGGATTTTATTCTAAAGATGCAATAATTGAATTTTCCTATCTTAAAAATTCTTCAATTGGCTACTGTGCAATGATAGTAGGAATTTTTACAGCTTTTTTAACTTCAATATATTCTTGGAGATTATTTTTTAAGACATTTCATGGTTCCTATAATAATAAAACTATAAATATAAACGACGCTCAGGAGTCTCCGCTATCTATGCTAATACCTCTTGTTTTCCTAGGACTGGGCTCAGTTTTTGCCGGACTTTTCTTTAAAGAGATGTTCATTGGTTATAATAGCGATAATTTTTGGAAAGAATCTATTTTCTTTTTAAGTGAAGTACAACACAATCATATACCATTATGGTTACTACTTATAACACCTATATTTGTAGTTATAGCAATTCCTATCTCATTTTACTATTTTGTAATAAATAAGGAAATTTTAGAAAATTATAAATTAAAAACTTTACCTTTATATAATTTTTTATTGAACAAATGGTATATTGATGAATTGTATGAACTTGTATTTATAAATCCCATAAAAAAAATTGGCTTATTTTTTTGGAAGTCTGGCGATCAAGGTTTTATAGATAGATTTGGTCCGGATGGCATTTCAAAGATTGTTAAAAATTTATCAAATAAAGCAAGCCGTTTTCAGACAGGATATATTTATGATTACGCCTTTGTAATGCTTATCGGTTTATCAGTTTTGTTAACTTATCTAATTTTGAAATAAGATGAATTTTCCAATTTTATCCACTTTAATTTTTTTACCTCTGCTTGGAGCAATTTTTATTTTTTTATCAAAAAAACAAAGTAACAATAAAAGTGTAATTTATGTTTCTTTATTTACAAGTATAGTAAATTTTATTCTATCTCTTTTTCTTTGGTATTCTTTTGATCCTAACACCATAAGTTTTCAATTCGTGGAAGAAAGTACTTGGATTAATGAATTCATAAAATTTAAATTAGGTATTGACGGAATATCGATTTTATTTATAGTTTTAACAACATTTATTACTCCAATTTGTATAATATCATGCATTAACAGCGTTAAAGAAAGAGTTAAAGAGTTTTTAGTTGCCATCTTAGTCCTAGAAACTTTTATGATAGGTGTTTTTTGTTCTATAGACCTTGTAATTTTTTATTTATTTTTCGAAGCTGGATTAATACCAATGTTTCTAATTATTGGAGTATGGGGAGGGCCAAAAAGGGTTTATTCCGCATTTAAATTTTTTCTTTTTACTCTTCTTGGCTCAGTATTAATGCTAATCGGAATAATTATGATTTATTTTTTAACTGGGACTACAGATATTACCCAAATTTATCAAATCAAAATCCCTGTAGAGTATCAAAATATTTTATGGTTGGCTTTTTTAAGTTCTTTTGCTGTTAAGATGCCAATGTGGCCGGTGCATACCTGGCTACCTGATGCCCACGTTGAGGCTCCTACTGCAGGGTCGGTAATTCTTGCGGCAATTCTTCTTAAAATGGCAGGATATGGTTTCTTAAGATTTTCAATTCCTATGTTCCCTTTAGCTTCTGATTTTTTTACACCCTTAATTTATACGTTAAGTATAATAGCTATATTGTACACTTCTTTAGTAGCTTTAATGCAAGAGGATATGAAAAAATTGATAGCTTACTCTTCTGTAGCTCATATGGGTTACGTTACTTTAGGAATGTTTACTTTAACTCAACAAGGAATAGAAGGAAGCATATTACAAATGATAAGCCATGGATTAATTTCCGCAGCTCTTTTTCTGTGTGTAGGAGTAGTCTATGACAGACTTCATTCGAGATTAATTAGTACCTATGGAGGATTAGTTAATTATTTACCAAAATACTCTTTGTTGTTTGTTATATTTGCATTAGCTTCTTTAGGTTTACCTGGCACAACTGGTTTTTTAGGAGAGTTTCTTATTTTGACTGGAACTATTCAAAAAAATTATATTGTAGCAATGTTGGCTACAATAGGAGTAGTATTAGGAGCTGCTTATATGCTATGGCTTACCAAAAGAGTAATTTTTGGAAGAACAAACAATACTCAAATAAAATCTTTAAAAGATATAAATTTTAGTGAAATGTTTATGTTGTCAATCTTAGCTTTTTTTGTAATTTTTTTTGGTATCTATCCTTCCCCTATAATTGATACCATTAGCGTTTCTGTAGAACACTTAATTAACAATTATCAATTAGCTTTAATAGAAAACAGATGATTAATAATTTAAACATAATTTTACCTGAGATCTTCTTATCGTTATCAATTTTTACTTTATTAATGTTGGGTGTATTTATTAAAAAAAGCTTTAATCTTATCTTTAAACTTTCTTCAGTTGTTTTAATTTTAACAATTATTATTATCTTTAATGACTTCCAGAAAATCGATAAATTTTTTTTAGATAGTTTTGTGAAAGATCCATTTTCAAGTTTTTTTAAAATATTAATAATTTTATCGAGTTTATTTGTTTTAAGTTCATCTCAAAAATTTATTAAAGATAACAACTTAGATAAATTTGAATACCCAATTATTATTTTATTATCGATACTTGGCATGTTCTTTATGGTTAGTTCTAACGACTTGATATTGTTTTATTTAGGTTTAGAACTGCAATCTTTATCTTTATATATTCTTGCTGCAATCGATCGGGATAATTTAAGATCGACTGAGGCAGGTATAAAATACTTTGTTCTAAGCGCACTTTCATCAGGTTTATTATTGTATGGATGCTCTTTATTGTACGGTTTTGCAGGATCTACAAATTTTGAAGTAATTGCAAATGAACTAAATCCTAAAAATTATGGAGCAGTATTTGCGATCGTTTTTATTTTAGTAGGTTTAGCTTTCAAAGTATCAGCTGTTCCTTTTCATATGTGGACTCCAGATGTATATCAAGGCTCTCCAACATCTATAACAAATTATTTTGCTACGGTTCCCAAAGTCGCAGGCTTAGGTGTCATTATAAAATTTATGTTAATTCCATTTTCAAATATATTGTTTGAGTGGCAAACAATCCTAATTTTTATATCTATAGCTTCAATGATACTCGGGGCAGTAGCAGCAATTGGCCAAAATAATCTTAAAAGACTTCTAGCTTATAGTTCAATTGGACATATTGGTTATGCTTTAGCAGGAATAGCTACAGGGACTTTATCAGGTTATAGCAATTCAGTAATTTATATGTCTATTTACGTAGTAATGACTATAGGAGCATTCTCTTGTTTATATTTTATGAAAAAAGAAAACACTTATAAAGAAAACATAACTGATTTATCAGGTATATCTAAAAAACATCCTCTATTAGCAATTTCTTTTTTAATCATTTTATTTTCGTTAGCAGGTATACCACCACTAGGAGGTTTTTTTGCAAAATTTTATGTATTTATGTCTGTACTGGAAAATGAGATGTATAGTTTAGCAGTAATAGGTTTATTAACTACTGTTATTTCAGCTTTTTATTATTTAAGAATTATTAAAATTATTTATTTTGATGAGAGAAGTCTATCATTTGATAATACTAAAAATTTTAATGCTTCAGGAGCGATTTTTATTAGCTGTTTAATTATGATTACCTTTTTTCTGTATCCATCAATTTTAAATAACATTGTAAGCTCCTTATTCATAAATTGATGAAAATTAAATTATTAAAGAAAAAAAGTGTCAACAGCACCAATGATTTAGCTATAAAATTAATAAAAAGTAATAGATTAAAACCAACAATGATTTCTTCATTAATTCAAAAAAAAGGAAGAGGGACAATGGGAAAAAGATGGATATCTCAAAAAGGAAACTTATTTATATCAATATTTTTTGAGATCAATCCCAAACAATTGAATTTTAAGCAATATGCAGTTTTAAACGCTTTTCTTATTAAAAAAGCTATTTCAGGGTATACATCTAATAGAATAAATATTAAGTGGCCAAATGATCTATTAATAAAAGATAAAAAGGTTTGTGGTATTTTACAAGAAATTATCAACTATAAGGAAAAAAAATTCCTCATTGTTGGAGTAGGCATCAATACAAACTCAGCTCCAGACATCAAAAATTTTAAGACTATTTCACTTAAAGACATGTTAAATAGAAATGTTAACAATAATAAAATTATACAGGATATTAAGAAAATATATGAAAAATTTATTATAGGAGTTGAAAAATATAATTTTTCTAATTTAAAAAAAAGAATATAAATTAATGGACTATTTAGTTGGAGATATTGGAAATACTTTAATAAAGTTATCTATTCTAGATGATAATTTTAAGATAAAAAAATCATATCATTTGGAAACTTGTAAAATTTATCAAAACAAATATAAAAAGATTTTTTTTAATAAAGTTGTTAAAAAAAAAATAAACCGTAGTATTTTATTCTCAAGTGTAGTCCCTAAAGCATTCAATATTATAAAAAAACATTTATCTAAAAAAAAACTTAAGATTTATGAAATTAAAGATTTAAAAATTAGAAAAATTTTAAAAATTAAAGTAAAAAATTATAATCAGTTAGGCTCAGATAGAATTTCAAACGCAATAGGTTCTTTAAAATATAAAAACTCTTTAATTATTGATTTTGGAACAGCTACAACATTTGATATTGTTAAAAACAAAGTATATGAGGGAGGAGTTATTTCTCCTGGAGTTAGTCTATCGATTTTAAACTTAAATAAATCTACTGCTCTTTTACCTTTATTTAATTTAAAAGATATTCAAAAAAATTATGGTAAAAATACAAAAGAAGCGTTAAATGCCGGTTTTCTATGGGGTTATGAAGGTTTAATTAATAACGTGATTAAAAAAATCAGTAAAAAAACTAAAATTAAGTATAAAATTATTTTAACAGGTGGTTATGCAAAATTATTTAAAAGATACATTAGACAAAAAACTATTATTGATCAAAATATAACTATCAAAGGCGTTGCAAAAATATTCGAAAGTTTATTATGAAAAATGAAGAATTAATATTTTGTCCTTTAGGAGGATCAGGAGAAATTGGTATGAACATGAATCTTTATGCTTATGGCAACGAGGAAAATCAAAAGTGGATAGTTGTAGACGTCGGAGTTACATTCGCTGATGATACTATTCCAGGTATTGATTTAATTTTCCCTGATCCAGGTTTTATTATAGATAAAAAAGAAGATCTATTAGGAATTGTTTTAACACACGCTCACGAAGACCATGTTGGAGCAATAGCTCATATATGGCCAAGTTTAAAATGTAAAATATATGCTACACCATTTACAGCAGTATTAATTCAAGAAAAATTTAAAGAAAAAAAAATTGATATTTCACAACATTTAAATATCGTGCCGTTAAATAGTAAAATAAATTTAGGTCCATTTGAAATAGATTTCGTAACTTTAACTCATTCCATACTAGAACCTAACGGCCTAAGCATTACTACACCTATTGGAACAATTCTACATACTGGTGACTGGAAAATAGATCCGAACCCATTGATTGGAGGTAGTATTGATGAAAAAAAACTTAAAGAAATCGGAGATAAAGGTGTTTCTGCAATGATTTGCGACTCTACAAATATTTTTAGCCCAGGACGCGCTGGTTCAGAACTCGACGTAAGAGAAAGTTTATTGAAAATAATGGAAAGAAAAACAAAACGTATTTTAGTTACTTCATTTGCTTCTAATGTAGCTAGAATGGAGTCAATTTTTTATTGTGCTAAAAAAACAGGAAGATCTATATGTTTAGTCGGACGATCTATGCAAAGAATTTACAAAGCAGCTAGAAAGTGTGGATATTTAGGGAATTTAATAGAACCTCTAGAACTTAAAAATGCAAAAAATATTTCAAAAAATAAAGTTTTATATTTAGCAACTGGTAGTCAGGGTGAACCAATGGGGGCAATGAATAGAATTATAAACAATATACATCCAGATGTATTCATAGAGTCAGGTGATTGTGTTATTTTTTCGTCAAAAATTATTCCTGGCAATGAAAGAAAGTTATATCAGCTTCAGAATCTAATTGTTAAAAACGATATAGAGATAATTACTGAAGAAAACGCATTCGTTCACGTTTCGGGTCATCCTAACAGAGATGATTTAAAAGACATGTATAAATGGGTAAAACCGAAAAGCATTATACCTGTTCATGGTGAACATAGACATATGAAAGAGCACGTATTGTTTGCCAAAGAAATGCAAATTCCAAAAACTCTATTGATAGAAAATGGTGATATTATCAAAATCTTACCAGGGAATGAACCTAAGATAATCGATAAGGCGCCAACAGGAAGAGTTTATTTAGATGGGAATTTAGGAGTTGACCCTGAATCATTATCGATCAAGGAAAGAAAAAATTTGTCTTTAAATGGTTATTTAGAAATAACATTAATTGTAACTAATAATGGGAAAATAAAAAAACCCGTCATATCATTTAAAGGAATACCAGAAAGTAATGAAAATGAAGCTTTTATATTTGATATGGAAGACGAGATAACTAATATATGCAAAACTTTTTCTTTACAGAATAAAAAACAAGAGAAAAATTTAATTGAAACATTAAAACAAAATTGTAGAAAAATTATAAAAGATAAAACTGGCAAAAAACCTTACACAAATATAAACATTGCTAGAATTTAATAAGTATTAACAGACCAATAATAATTACATATATATTATTTATTATGGTATATTATGAAAATTAATATCATCTTAATATTAAGGAATTTTTGCAATAATGTACTTATCGAAATTATTTATCCCTATTACTAAAGATCTGCCAGCTGAGGCAAAAGTTAAATCTCATCAACTAATGTTAAGAACAGGCATGATAAAACAATCTGCCGCTGGTATTTATTCCTGGTTACCGCTGGGATTTAAGATCATGAAAAAAATAGAAAAAATTGTTAGAGAAGAACAAAATTTAATTGGCGCACAAGAAATGTTAATGCCAACTATTCAATCCTCTGAAATATGGAAAGAAAGTGGAAGATATGAGGATTATGGTGAAGAAATGTTAAGAATTAAAGATAGGCAGGGAAGAGAAATGTTATACGGACCGACCAATGAAGAATTAGTAACTGACATATTTAGATCAAGCATTAAATCTTATAAATTTCTTCCACAAATTCTTTATCATATTCAATGGAAATTTAGAGATGAAATAAGACCAAGGTTTGGAGTTATGCGTTGCCGAGAATTTTATATGAAAGATGCTTATTCATTTGATTTAAGCGATGAAGATGCAAAAAAATCTTATAATAAAATTTTTTATTCTTATATTAGAACTTTTAATAGACTTGGTTTAAAAGCCATACCAATGGCTGCTGACACAGGGCCAATCGGAGGAGATTTGTCTCATGAATTTATTATTTTAGCTGAAACTGGAGAAAGTCAAATATATGCAGATAAAAAAATATTTGAAATAGATTTAAAAAAATATAATTCATCTGACAATTCACTTAAAAAGATGAGAGATGATTTTACCTCAATTTATGCAGTTACTGACGATAAATTTGAGGAAAAAGATTTTAATCAAAAAGTTAAAAAGGAAAATCAAATTAAAACAAGAGGAATCGAGGTTGGTCATATTTTTTATTTTAGTGATAAATATTCTAAACCCTTGAATTGTTTAATAGATACTAAAGATGGAAAAAAGACAGAGGTTAAAATGGGATCGTATGGTATTGGAATTTCAAGGCTAGTCGGAGCCACAATAGAAGCTAACTACAAAAATGATATAATGAAATGGCCTAAATCAATTGCTCCTTTTGATGTGGTTATCATTCCTAGTATAAGCAAAAATAATAAAGAAAACCTAGCAAAAGCAGAAAAAATTTATAAAGAATTAAAAAAACAAAATATTGACGTATTGTTAGATGATGTAGATGAAAATATGTCTAATAAATTTAAAAAACATGATTTAATAGGTATTCCATATCAAATAATAGTAGGTTCGAAGTCAAATAATGATAGCTTTGAATTTAAAGAACTTAACTCAAAAAGTGAGATGTTAAGTATGGAACTTATTAAGTCACAACTTAAAAATAATTAAATTGTTTACTAAAGCTGAGAGATTAATTTCATTTAGAAATTTACGTCCAAAAAAGAAAGAAGGATTTTTAAAAGTAATTTCTGTGTTTTCATTTTTAGGAATTATGCTCGGTGTAGCAATATTAATAATTGTTATGTCAGTTATGAATGGATTCAAAACTGATTTAACAAATAAAATCTTAGGTTTAAATCCCCATATTGTTGTTCAGCCTAATGGATTCAAAATTCAAAATAAATTTGAAAATTTAATTAATGAAAAATATGAAAATATAGATATTTCAAAAACTTATACAGGAGAAGGCGTTATAATGAATGATGGTAATGCCAAAGGAATAATCATCAAAGGTATTGATGTAAATGAAAATAAAAATTTAGACTTTTTAAAAAAAAATATTCTAGATGGAAATCTCGAAAATTTAAAAAAAAAAGACGTTTTTATTGGTGCAGAATTAGCATTTAATTTAGATTTAGCAGTAGGAGACAAAATAAACTTGATGTCATCAAGTTTTATTAGTACTCCATTTGGATCTTTTCCCAAACAAGAAACTTTTTTAATTTCAGCAGTTTTTAGAACTGGATTTTACGAATTCGATCAAAATTTTGTATTTCTAGATTTAGAAGATGCCTTATCAGTTTTTGACAAAGAAAAGAATGATTTAAATTTAGAAATTTATATTTCGAACCCTATGAAAGCTGATAAATTAAAAAAACAAATACAAAAATTAAATAAAGACTATTTTGTATATTCATGGACAGATGTTAATAAATCATTTTTTAGTGCATTGAAGGTTGAACGAAATGTTATGTTTATAATTCTTACTTTAATAATTATTGTAGCAGCGTTTAATATTATTTCAGGATTAACTATTTTGATAAAAAATAAGACAAAAGAGATTGCTATTTTAAAGACACTAGGATTAAGTAATGCTTCTATAAAAAAATCCTTTTTTCTAACTGGTTTTTTAATTGGATTAACAGCTACCCTAACAGGAATAATAGTTGGTATTTTTTTTTCTCTTAATATTGAAAAAATAAGAATATTTTTATCTAGTGTATTCAATCTTGAATTATTTCCTTCTGATGTTTACTTTTTAGAGCAGCTTCCCAGTGAAATAAATTTTAATTCTATTTTTTTAATTTTTATTTTTTCTTTGATAGTTTCTGCTTTAGCTTCATATATTCCAGCAAGCAGGATCTCAAAAATGAAAACTTTTAGGGCATTAAAATATGACTAAGACTATATTAGAAACTATTAATTTAAAAAAAACCTACACACATAAAAATGGAAATATTGAACTTTTTAAAAATGTAAATTTAAAATTCAATCAAGGTAGCCTCATTGCACTTGTAGGCCCATCCGGCTCAGGCAAATCTACTTTTTTGCATTTGTTAGCTTTTTTAGATGATCCTGACAAAGGAAAAATATTATTCAATGGTAAGGATACAAAAGGGCTCAAAGATGAAGAAAAAGATCAAATAAGAAGAAATAAAATATCTATAATATTTCAAGACAACAATCTTCTTTCAGACTTTACTGCAATTGAAAATATTATGATGCCATTAGTTATTAGAGGAGAAAAATCCTCAGGAATTATTGATAGAGCCAATAAATTCTTAAAAGAGGTAAAAATTGCTAACAGAGCTAATCATTTTCCAAGTGAATTATCTGGAGGTGAACAGCAAAGAGTTGCGATAGCGAGAGCTTTAGTTGCTGAAACAGATTTAATTTTAGCAGATGAACCAACTGGAAATCTTGATTATAAAACATCAGAGGAAATATTTTCATATTTTTTAAGATTAAAAAAATTAAAAAAAACAATAATTTTTGCAACTCATAATAGAGAACTTGCTAACAAGGCAGATTACAAGTTGAGTATTTCTAAGGGTGATATAAAACGAGTTAATGCTCGCTCATAAAAAAGAATTTACAAATTTAAAAATACACACTCTATACTCAATTTGTGAAGGGGCGATCAAAATTGATGATTTAGCCAAATATTGCAAAACTAATAAAGTTAAGGCTATTGGGCTTGCTGATAGTTATAATTTGTGTGGAGCCTTAGAGTTCGCAGAAAAAATCAGCAAGGTCGGAACACAGCCAATTATTGGAACACAAATAAATATTTCAAGTGACAATCAAATTGGAAAAATAACTTTATATGCTACTACAGAACAAGGTTATAGAAATTTAACTAAATTATCATCTTTAAGTTACCTAAAAAATAAAAACTCATTAGAACCATATTGTGAAATTGAAGACTTAATTTTAAATAACCAAGATCTTGTTTTACTTACGGGCAATTATAATAATTTTTTCGGTAGATTATTTTATGCAAATAAATCTAAACTCATTGAAAAAATAATTAATAAATTAAGATCTTCTTTTTCAGATAGATTATATATCGAGATCCAAAGGCACGGTGAGAGCCCAGAAATAAATTTTGAAAACTTCTTGCTAAATCTTTCCTCTAAATTCAATTTACCATTAATTGCTGGCCAAGAAGTTTATTATTTAGACTCGGATATGTTTGAAGCTCATGATGCTTTAATATGTATTGGAGAAAAACAATTTATAGATGATAAAAATAGATTTCGGTATAGCAATCAACATTTTTTAAAAAAAGATGATGAGATGAAGGCTTTATATAAAGATATACCTGAGGCTTTAGAAAATAATTATAATTTTCCAATAAGATTTAACTTTAAACCAAAAAAGTCCAAACCTATCCTCCCATCTATATCAAATAGCAAAGATACTACTGCTGATGAAGAGTTAATAAATCAAGCGAAAAAAGGTTTAGCAGGACGATTAGATAATTTTATTTTAAAAAAAAATAAAAACGACTCTAAAGATAAAGTTAAAAATATTTACGAAGATAGATTAAAACATGAGCTTTCAATAATTAAGTCAATGAATTATTCAAGTTATTTTTTGATTGTGTCCGATTATATAAAATGGGCAAAAAAAAACTCAATACCAGTAGGACCAGGAAGAGGATCTGGAGCAGGGTCTCTAGTTGCTTATTGTCTAGATATTACTGATTTAGATCCTATAGAATTTGATTTAATTTTTGAGAGATTCTTAAATCCAGATAGAATTTCGATGCCAGACTTTGATATAGATTTTTGTGAGGAACAAAGAGATAAAGTTTTTGAATATTTAAAATCAAAATATAAGGATGGTGTAGCTC
>MDTB01203114.1_pt1 | contig 21679 bp, 6 predicted proteins | sample 811161 | NCBI WGS metagenome assembly MDTB01 (sample SAMN05326650, study PRJNA326480) | marine metagenome | isolation source: seawater | place: Mediterranean Sea | collected 2009 | reverse complement strand
TTACCTAACACATAAATATCGTTGTAATTACAATGGCCACTACAGATAGACAAAACAGATTATTAGTTGCGGAAGATTGGAGAAAGATCTACCAGGCGTTCCAGCAGGCCGATTTCAAAAGTTATGATTTCGAAACGCTGAGAAGGACCATGGTTGCGTATCTACGTGAGAACTACCCAGATGATTTCAACGATTTTGTTGAAAGTTCTGAGTATGTTGCGTTAATAGATCTAATTGCATACATATCACAGGCACTATCATTCAGAGTAGACCTAAACGCTAGAGAAAATTTCCTAGAAACAGCAGAGAGAAGAAATTCGGTCCTAAGATTGGCAAGGTTGATCAACTACAATGCCAAGAGAAACAAGCCTGCAACAGGCTTATTGAAGATAGATAGTTTATCAACGACACAAGATGTGCTGGACAGCTCTGGCACCAACCTAGCAAATTCAACCATTGTCTGGAATGATTCTGCTAACGCAAACTACAGAGAACAATTCACCGCGGTGCTTAACGCGGCCAACCAGACAGGACAACTTTTTGGTAAGCCAAGGGAGTCGGCCAAGATAGGCGGCATAACCACAGAAGTGTACACATTGAGTTCGAACCAGTTGGATCTTCCAATATTCAGATTCCAATCCGCAGTGGGAGGCATAGGCAGATCATTCGAGATAGTGCCAAGCACAATAACCGACTCAGATAGCATATATGAGTCTGCGCCGGTGCCGGGAACAGGACTCACATACACTTACAGATCAGACGGATCCGGAGATAGTAGCAACAACACGGGATTCTTCTTCCTGTTCAAACAAGGAACAATGCAAAACGAAGACTTCACTGTTGTGACATCTATAACGAATTACATAAAAAATCTTTCATCTCCAAATATCAATGACACAGACGTGTATCTTTACAAGTTAGACCAGTTTGGTCAATTGGAACAGCTATGGACTAAAGTACCATCACTGTCTGGCAATAATGCCATATACAATTCTTTATCAAAATCAGAGCGAAACACTTACAATGTCGTGACCAAAAATGACGACGCCGTAGACCTTGTGTTCGGAGATGGAAACTTTTCCAATATTCCATTAGGAAGTTTTAGGACATACTACAGGACAAGTGACAACGCCAAGTATGCTATACAACCGGCGGACATGCAGGGCGTTCAATTAACAGTGCCTTACACAGATGCCAATGGTGCACAACAGTCATTGAGTCTGAGCTTGAGCTTGAAGGCCAGCGTGTACAATTCAGCGGCCTCTGAATCAAATGCATCAATCAAGGAAAAAGCCGCACAGGTGTATTATTCGCAGAACAGGATGATAACAGCGGAGGACTACCAAGTGGTACCACTGTCTGCATCACAGGAGATAGTAAAGGTTAGATCTGTGAACAGATCGGCTTCGGGCATATCTAGAGCCAAAGAAATACTGGATCCAACAGGTGCCTACTCAGACGTCAATGTATTTGCCGAGGATGGAATACTGTACAGGGAAGAATCAGTACAACAGTTCACATTCAACTTTAGTAACAAGAATGACATACAGTCAACGATAGATGGATCAGTGGAAGCAAAATTGAAAGAAGCATACGCTAGGCAGTTTTATTATTTGAAGTACGGCACAAAAGACACAAGCACATTGAGTGCTACCTGGAATTCAACAACCACGTCTACCAACACAAACACAGGTTTTTTCACATCTGGTGGTGCATTGGTAATAGGTGATTCTGCAACTTCAAATTTAAAGTTTGCTAAGCCAGGAGCATTAATTAAATTCACATCACCAGACACAAGGAAATTTTTAAATGGTTCATTAGTAACCTCAACAACAGACAATGCAGAAGACAGGGTATGGGCCAAAATTGGTGCAGTTGTATTGGATGGCGCAAACGAAGGAAAAGGAAACTTAGAGTCAGGAGTTGGTCCAGTAACACTTAACAACATAGTTCCTAATGGTTCTGTTGTAAATGCAATCATTCCTAATTTGACAACTTCATTTTCAGCGGAACTCGAAACTGATCTACTTGATAGGATATCGGCATATGAGGAGTTTGGATTAAGATATGATGTTGACTCAGAAACATGGAAAGTAATAACTTCAACAAATTTAAGCACCAGCTCAGTTTTCGATCTTGCCAATGCAGGATCTACTACAGAGACAAATGCAGATGCTAGTTGGTGGTTTAAATTTAGTAACAATGGAAACACATACACAGTGCAGTATAGACAACTGGATTATGTGTTTGAATCAGAATCACAGAACAAGTTCCACTATGATGTGGCAGAAAAAATTTATGATTACACTACAGGTAGAAGTGTTAAAGATTCCGTGAAAATATTAAAAACTAATAGCATAGTATCGACAGGGAACAGCATAGGCTATCCTCTAACGTGGCAGGTGGTGGATGTCGTTACAGAGGCCGATGGTTTTCAAGACAACAGGAAAATCAAAGTCGGTTTTTTTGATGCAGATGACGACGGTGTAGTAGACAATCCAGAACTTTTTGATATATTCGTTGAGCCCACTGTTTCTGAATCAACTAAATTTGTATTCTTTGAAAAGTATATTTCATATGACAACATAGAAAGATATAGGCCATACGCGGCAAGTAATTTTGTAGTGGCTGAAAATGAAACAGATATAAATCTCAATACAACGACATATACCGATGAACAGTTATTTTATTTCTACGATAGTGCAGAGGATGTAATTAAAAAGTATAGTTCTACAACTAACACGCTTACGACATCAACAGATTACCTGGCAAGAAAAGGCAGAAGTTCGATTGAGTTCCAATACAAACATCACGCCGGACAGGAAACGAGAATAGATCCTAGTGTATCAAATATTGTTGATGTATATCTGTTGGAAAGAACATATGACAACCTATTCAGGATATGGTTGCAAGATGGCGGCACTAAGCCTGATGTGTCAACAGCAGATCAATTAAGAATAAATTATTCCGGAACACTTAATCCATTAAAATCATTGTCAGACCAAATAATATACCATCCAGTGAAATACAAGATACTTTTTGGATCAAACGCCAACGAATCATTACAGGCAACCTTTAAGGTTGTTAAAAACCCTAAGACCAACGTGTCAGACGCTATTATTAAAACAAGAGTAATTGCCGCAATAAATGAATTTTTTGCACTAGACAACTGGGATTTCGGAGACAGTTTTTACTTTACAGAATTAGCCGCTTACATACACAATCAACTTGCTCCAGATTTACTGACAGCAGTAATTGTACCTAACCAGACAGGACAGAGTTTTGGGTCTCTATTCCAGATCAATTCAGCGGCGGACGAGATTTTCATCAGTGGGGCCACCGTTGATGATGTGTCAATTATTTCAGCACTAGGAGCCAACCAACTGGCGGCTTCCGGAACTGTAGTCACATCAACAGCCACTTCGAACACCACATCAGGATCAACAGTTTCAGGATCAGCAGTGTCAGGCTCTACTACAACGGGTTCCGGTTCAAGCACCGGCAGTAGTGGGTCAGGATACTAATGGCAGACAACCCAACAAACGCATTAACTAACAGTGAAGTTGTAAAGCAGGGTAACAACGAGTACAGGCGTACGGTACAGCATCTACCCGCATTTTATAGAACAGATTCAAACCAACGGTTTTTGTCCAGCACGTTGGACCCATTGGTACAGAAAGGCTCACTGGAGCGGTTGGATGGTTTCATCGGTAGACAGGACGCCTATACAAGAAAGGTGGATGACAGCTACATTACTGCCACAAGTGCAGATAGATTTGCATATCAATTGGAACCTGCCGTCACATACACCGATAAGGATACAACATCGGTAAACCCCGAAGATCAAGTCAAGTTTACAGCGACATATGATGACTACATAAATCAGATAAAGTTTCTAGGGGGTAAGGTCAACAACCATGACAGGTTGAACAAAGAGACCGTGTACAGTTGGAATCCAGCCATCGATTACGATAAATTGATCAACTATAGAGAATATTACTGGATACCAGAAGGACCTGGAAGCATAGAGATAGATTCTGTCGGCCCCAATGCTGTCATTGAATATGGGGTTGAAAATTTAGCACAAGGTGCCTACAATTTCTCACACAGGGAAAATGAAAACAATCCCATACTGACGCTTTATAGAGGCAACACATATAAGTTTAATATCAATGCAAAAGGGCATCCTTTCTACATAATGACTGAACCATATAAAAGTCAAGTTGCAGAGGATGGATCAACATCGACCCTTTTCAGTACAGGAGTAACAAATAACGGAGCTCAAGTTGGCACAGTTACTTTTACAGTGCCGACCACAGGAACACCAGACACTTTGTATTATCAGTGTGGTAATCACGATGCCATGTATGGCATATTACAGATTAAAAATATATCCAGCACCACTGCTATTAATGTTGAGGATGACATCGTGGGTGCAAAAAATTACAGTCTGAGAACTATGGACCTATCCAATGGAATGAAGATTAAGTTTAAAAATACATTGGTGGTATCTGCGTACCAAGACAAAGAATACTACGTTGAAGGTGTTGGTGAGGCCATAACATTAACCGATGTAGACGACCTAATCACTCCAGGGAGTTACGCGACTGAGACTACTATACTTTACGACTCCGTAGGTTATGATTCTAGGCCATACGCCAAAGCATATTACACACCAGAAACTTTAGACTACATCACTATAAAAAGAGATTCATTGGATCAGAATGCATGGTCAAGATATAATAGATGGTTTCATAGGTCCGTAATTGAAGAGACGGCAAGGATAGGTGGCTTTACTGCAACATTTGACGAAGACGCTAGAGCAAAACGGCCTATTATAGAGTTTGATTCAGGACTTGCCTTATACAATCACGGAACGGTTGCCAAGAGGTCTGTCACACTATATGACACGGTCACCACAGATGCATTCAGTAACGTGGTCAAACAGACAGGTTACATCATAGATGGACTTTCACTAGCTGATGGAATGAGGGTGGTGTTCGCGGCGGACACTGATCCCACGGTAAAAAACAAGATTTATGATGTGAACTTCGTTACAGCAGGAGATTCGACACAGGTAATCAACTTAACAGAGGCATCTGATGCATCGCCAGCAGACGGCGATTCGATATTCATAGAGTTTGGTACAAACAATCAGGGTAAAACTTTCCGTTATGACAGTGCAACCGAATCCTTTGTGGAAGCACAGCAAAAGACAGATGTGAACCAACAGCCGTTGTTTGGCATGTTTGACAATGACCACACTTCATTTGATGATGAGACTGTGTATCCTAATTCAACCTTCGCAGGGGCAAAAGTTTTTTCTTTCGCGACAACTGAGACAGCCACAAAAGACACTGTTTTAGGAATAAAGGTCAAGTACAACACAATTAACAATGTTGGAGACATCGTATTTGAATCCGATCACACCTCAGGAACATTCACATACAAGAGTGGTGCAAAAACAATAACAAAGAACTTGGCAGAGGGGCACTTGCATTACACAACAAGTAGGACTACGCATAATTCAAGAAGCGCCTGGATCAAAAGAATCAGTGAAAGCAAACAGCGTGTAATAAGGACTTTCATCGTTGAGCCAACTGAGAAACAGTTATTTCCGATAGACTTTTATGATAATTCAGCCGACCTAACAGATCTGGAGATATCTGTATCTGTCAACGGAACACGAAAAACACAAACTACAGATTACACATTGGAAAATGGAACCAAGAACAAATATGTAAAATTTAATAAGGCACTTGAGGTAAATGATCAGTTAAGGATAGCAGGACATAGCAGTGCTGATAAAGTTGCAAACAAGGGCATATACGAAATGCCAGATAACCTGTCAACTAACAGTTTGAATCAGGCGTCAGCGACCTTCACATTTGGTCAAATCGTCAATCATGTACGAGACATATTTGACAAGAATCAAGATGTGACTGGGGCAATACCAGGAGTTTCAAATCTACGAGACAAACCGGATGCAAGGCTCAAGGGCGGTAGCATACTCCAGCACGAGGCATCATTACTTCCCGCTATGTTTGGCATTATAGATCAACAAGTCAACTTTGCCACTGCAACAGATTATGTCAATCACGAATACGAAAAATGGTATAATGCTTTTTTGACACACGCCACAGGATCAGCATACGAAGGAGTGGCCGCTGACAGGGTAAATGAAATAATAACTGCGATAACAGCTGGAAGAAATAGCACTTTTCCGTTTTTCTACGAGGACATGTTGGGTTGGGGTGAGAATGTGTCGACTAGGTCATACACAGTTATGGGATCTTCACAAACTGAATACGCACTTGACTCCCAGCACGACATAACAACTTTAAGCAACAGGGCAGTGTATGTTTACTTGAATGACGTCCAACTGTTATTAGGCACAGATTACACATTTAGCACAGCAGATGATACAGTAAGCATAAGCAAGGCACTGGTGGAGGGTGACAAGATCGTGATCAAAGATTACGCAGACACCACAGGCAGTTACATGCCACCATCGCCGACAAAATTAGGAATGTATCCAAAGTACACTCCTGAAACATTCACCGATACAACTTATTTGACCGACACAGCGGTGATAAGAAAGCATGACGGAAGTATTATAAAAGCATATGGTGATGAGCGTGACGACCTTATATTGGAATTGGAGAAAAGGATCTACAACAATATAAAAGTAGCACACGATCCAACGTTGATCAACATATATGATGTGTCGCCTAGTGCATTCACATCAACAGACTACACCTTACAGGAAATTGACAGTGTTATGGGCCCAGACTTTTATCAGTGGGCAGGTCGTAACAACGTGCAATACTTGAATAACACGGTGTTCTCAGAAGGATCACCTTTCACTTACAACTACTCTAGATCAAAAGGCAGACTCATAGATGAGAACCTACCAGGATTCTGGAGGGCAATATACAAATATTTCTACGACACTGACGCTCCGCATCAAAGGCCATGGGAGATGTTAGGTCATTCGGAAAAACCAACTACCTGGGACGAAACTTATGGCACTGCTCCATACACAGCAGGAAATGATGTATTATGGAATGCAATAGCAACTGAACCTGGAAGATACGGGAAACCTTTGATAAAGTCTTACCTACCAGTTGACGCATCTGGAAATCTACTAGATCCTTTAGCGGCAGGTCTAGTGGGAAACTACGACATACCTGGAAGACGTAACTCATGGAAGTTTGGGGACCAAGCACCGGCGGAAACATCGTGGAGAAGGTCAAGTGCTTATCCTTTTACTATTATGAAAGTATTGTCCGTAACCAAACCTGCTAAATTTTTCTCTAATCTTTTTGACCCATCAAGATTGACAACAAATGTTTCAGGAAATCAAATATACAAAGATACTGGCATACGTAAATCATTAGCAACCGCAAAATATCACTTGGAGACAGAGACAGATCTAACCACAGGCGTTACGACAAGATTCCAAACAGCAGGATATCAACCTTTTGTGGTCAATTATTGCATCTCAAGGAATCTTGACACTAAAACATTCTATTATGATAAGATGAAAAACCTATCTGTTCAGTTGGCATATAAATTAGGTGGCTTCACAGACAAGGACAACTTAAAAGTTTTAACTGACAGTGTATCGCCAGGCTCAACTGCAGGATCAAAATTTATACCTGATGAGAATTACAAGATATTATTTAGAACATCCAATCCCGTGGAGAGTTTCCAATATTCGGGTGTTCTGATCGAAAAGAATACAGATGTCAGCCAGGACGGATCTACTCTGTTAGGAGGATACAAGGTACTAGGTTATAGCACTGTTAAACCTTTCTTCAACTTCAATTATCCTGTGAAAACCACAAAACAGACTTCGGTATCAGTAGAAGGATCAACTGTTGTGAAACAGTTCTCGGCATATCAAGAACTTACGCAAACCATACCTTATGGACACGTCTTCAATACAATACAAGACGTTGCCGATTTCTTGTTTGGATACGGACACTATCTTGAAGGGCAAGGTTTCCGATTTAACAAGTTTTCAAATGAATTGAAGGAAACACTTAATTGGGCAAACTCCGTGCGAGAATTTTTATTTTGGACGACACAGGAATGGAGTGCAGGATCTGCGGTAACGGTTTCTCCGGCCGCGGACGGGTTCGAACTAGACACTAACAATAGCATTGTTGGAAAACTACGTAACCTAGCAGGAGATTATTCATTGCTAGATTCAGGTGGAAGAAAGATAGACATAAGGGAAATATCAACCAAGCGTATAGGTAAAACATTTGAATTAGGCATTAAATCCGACACAGTGGGTCTTTACAACATTGCACTAAACACAGTGCAGAAAGAACACATGTTACTTTTTGACAATAGTACAGTATTTTCGGACATTATATATGATCCACTTACAGGATTTAGACAACAGAGGTTAAGACTAGTTGGATGGAAGACCGCAGGCTGGAACGGAGACTACTACGCACCAGGATTCGTGTTCGATGCCGCCCAGGTGACATACTGGTTGGCCAACACAGATTACAGGATAGGTGACTCGGTTGAGTATCAAGGTAAGTTTTATGTGGCAAAAAACAACCACAACTCAGGAGATAAGTTTAAATCAGAGAATTGGACATTGAAGGCCGACAAGCCAGCACCACAACTCATTCCAAACTTCGAGTACAAAATTAAACAGTTCAACGACTTTTATGATCTTGAGACAAACAACTTCGATGAATCGCAACAGCAGTTGGCACAGAGATTGATTGGTTATCAGAGCAGAGACTATCTTGAGAACCTGTTTGTGAACGATGTGTCACAGTACAAGTTCTATCAGGGCTTTATTAGGGAAAAAGGTACCCAGAATGCGATAGACAAGATATTGAAAGCGAAGTACGAGGGCGAAGACATATCACTAGAACTATATCCGGAATGGATGATCAGGACAGGCACATTCGGTAATACAGATTCAGTCGAGAACATACAGATTACTTTGAAAGATGACGAAATCACCGCAAACCCGCAAAGTATTGAACTAACAGACACGCCAACAGACGAAGTAGAATATACTAGGTCCTTAGCTGTAACCAAAGATAATTTTTATTACAAGCCGGTGGAGTACACAGCGTCGACAACATTCAAGAGATTTGATTATAGTAAGGAAGGTGTTAGCAGAGATGTTGCTCAGGTCTTTAAGACAGCAGGTTATCCACAACTTACACAGGTTCAGCATACCGCGTTCGACATAGAGGACATACTAAACCTAGACATGAATCGTGTAACGGCAAATGATTTAATTTGGGTTGCCAACAAAAGCAATAAAGATTGGGACGTTTTTAGGATTACAAGTGCAGGCATTAAAATTGCAAACTTAAGGTTAATAAATGACTCAACACAGTTAGAGATAACATTTACAGGTTCACATAATTTGTCAGCGGCAACCACAACGGCAGAGGCCGACTACGTAGGAATATCAAACAGTGAGGAGACCACGCTTAACGGCGTCTACCAAGTAAGCTCAACTCCAGACCACAAGACAATAATCATTGACTATGATGGAAATGTTGGGTTTATTCCTGCACTGGAGGACGGATCGACAGCAGACAGTTACGGCAACATACATAAATTTGTATCTGTGAGACTGGCGTCAATGGATAATGTCAACGATCTATTGGAATTCGATACATATCAAGATAAGGACGATGCCATTGAAAAACCAGGAGACAAAGTGTACGCAGACGCTGATAGTGCAGGACTATGGCGTGTTTACGAGAAGCAAGATCCTTATACGTTAAAATTATTGCTGTCACCAGATGCCAGCACAGCAGAGCAAGAGTTCGGACACAGGGTTGTAGCTCGTAATGACGGAAGGACAGTGGTAGTATCTGCCCCAGGCAAAGGGCAAGGTGAGGTGCACTTTCTTTTCAGATCATCCACAGACGCAGGAACTTTATTCCAGACACAGTCAACAGTAACTATGACTGATAACGACGACAACAGCAGTAGGTTAGGAGACTCATTATCTATCAGCACAGATGAGAACTTTGTGGTTGCAGGAGCACCTTTTACGAATACAATAGAGGACGACGGAAGTACAAGGCAAATTAACGCAGGCCTAATAAAAATTTATGTTTGGGATCCAACCACATTTAACTATGGAATCCTAAGCACAATAACGCCACCGACAGATGGATCAACAGCAAATGAAAACTTAAATTTTGGATTTGCACACAAGGTTTCAGAACCAGGTGCTGGTTCAGTAAGGACCACTCCTGACAAATATCTATTCGTATCAGCACCAGGCCATGACAATGACCGTGGTAGAGTGTATATGTACACTTGGGGAGTTGGTTTAGATGGCTCAACATATGACACTTGGACGCAGGACTACACGATAGAAGCGCCTGCAGGTGGTTCTGGTCAGAGATTTGGACACAGGTTACAGGCCAACGACAACGGTGACATACTTGCTGTAAGTTCATTGGCACCAGGAAATGCTGGAAAAGTAGAAATATTCATTAAGACTTCTCAAAGCAACGACGGAAGCACACAAAATTCCTTTACACTAGCACAGACTCTAACAGGTATAGCCAGTGATGGATCATCGCTTAACACTGCTTTCGGAGAATCAATAGCAATGAGTAAAGATGGAACCACTTTAATAATCGGCGCACCAGGAGTTGATGGAACGACTCATCCAGACGCTGGTGCAGTCTATTATTACAAATGGAACGCTGACGATTCAACTAACACATACACACTTCAGCAAACAATCAGTGCACCTAGTTCAAGCACCAACATGAAGTTTGGTACAAGTTTAGACATCAACCAGTCGGGTAACAGGATAGTAATTGGTGCAGAAAAGTTTGCAAGTAATAGGCAAATGAAATTTGATTTAGGAGAGACTACCTTTGATCTGCAAGACACAAACATTGTGGACAGCAACATTGAATCCGGGGGTGCTTTCACGGCAACAATGTATCATACCAAATATATTATTGATGACAGAATGGCATCAGATAATATATCATCTCAAGATGATTTCGGACGTGCAGTATGTATGATTGACAACTCGGTGTTTATTGGTGCACCAAAAGATGATGGTAACACCGCAAGTGACGGAAGCACTAAGATAGTCAATGACGGGACACTAGCGTGTTATGATTTGACAGTAAATGGAGAATACTCATGGAAGAACTTAGTTACAGAGACAGCACTAATTGACATCGATAAATTGGGCAAGGTGTTTGAGTTTGATAATTCAACAAAACAGTTGCGAGACTACTACGACCTATATGATCCTGTGAAGGGCAGAATACTGGGTGTGGCAGACCGTGAGATCAACATAAAGACCACGTGGGATCCAGCCATTTACAACGCAGGCAATACCACAAATACACAAACTGCATGGGCGGAGGATCACATAGGAGAGGTATGGTGGGATCTTTCAACAGTTAAATGGTTATGGTATGAACAGGACACCCAAGAGTATAAACACAATCACTGGGGACAAACATTTCCTGGCAGTAGCATAGATGTATATGAATGGGTTGAATCGAAACTACTACCAAGCGAGTGGAATGCAAGGATCGGTACGACAGATCGTCTGATATCAGGGACAGCATTATACGGTGATGATACACAGTACACTGTAACACAAAGATACGATTCGAGAGTCGACATGATGGTCAACTACTATTACTATTGGGTCAAGGGAAAAACAGATATGCCAAGAAATAGTGTGGTGCAAAGAAAAAACACAGTGGCGTATGTTGCAAATCTTATAGCGGATCCAAAAGCATTTGACTTTAAGTATTATGCTATCTCAGACACAAACAAATTTTTATTATACAATGTTTTCGGATTGGTCAATGACAACATAGTATTAAACATTGACATTAGAACAAACACTTTCGAAGGTGACTCTCATAGTGTATGGAAGTTGGTAAGGGAGGGTGATTCGGAATACAGACCTGGACAGCAGATAGAGACACGTTGGTGGGATTCACTGATAGGAAAAAATTCAGCTGGAGACAATGTTCCAGATCCGGACTTAGCAGTAAATCAGAAATATGGAAACAACACAAGACCAAGACAGAGTTGGTACGTCAACAGATACAACGCATTAAAAGAAATTATAGACTACGCCAACACGGTATTGAAGAAAAATCAACTGGTTGGCCAAATCAATCTTAATAATCTTAATTCCGAGGATCCAGAGCCGACATCACAGAGTGGTGAGTGGGACGCGACAGTAGACACCTACGCTGACCTTACATATGTGAATACAGCAGATATATCAGGCACTGTAAATTATCTAGTTAAAGCCGATGAAACCGCAAACAATTACTGGGCAATTTACACTTGGGATGGTACTATATGGTCGAGAACCAAACTACAGACCTACAACACTTCTAAGTATTGGGAATATGTTGACTGGTACGAGCAAGATGGGGCGATGACACATGATGAAAATACGCCGATCGACAAGCAGGTTAAGTTTCAGTACGAACTGGATACTTTAGACCTTGCTATAGGGAAGCATGTTAAAGTAACTAGTGCAGACACAGGAGGATGGAAACTTTTCATGAAACCAGCCACAGGATTCAAAAACGTTGGCACTGAAAACGGCACTATTAGATTAAGCACAAAATTGTATGACTACTCACTCGATGCCACAGGATTTGCAGGCGAAGATAATTTTGATGATAATTTCTTTGACCAAGAACCTAGTCAGGAAACTAGAAAAATACTAACAGCCTTAAGAGATGATCTATTCATAAACGAGCTATCAGGCGAATACAACGCATTGTTCTTTATAGGTCTTAGAAAGGTCCTCTCTGAACAGACGTATGTCGATTGGATGTTTAAAACATCATTCATAAATGCCAAGAATAGTGTAAGACAATTAGATCAGAGAAAAGCATACACAACAAGCACTGACAGTTGGATCGAGAGTTTTATAAATGAAGTCAAACCATTTCATACAAAACTCAGAGAGTACAGATTAGGTTACAACAAGACAGAGACACAGGACGGAATTTACACTGACTTTGACAATCCAAGTTTTTACGATGCTACAACAGGTAAGATCAGGTCATTGAATGTCAACAGTGACACAGATAAACTTACAGAATATCCATATCAGATGTGGTACGATTACCACAAGAAATATGTTAAGTCAATCACAGTGACAGCAGGTGGATCTGGGTACGAGGTTGCTCCAACGGTGTCAATACTTGGTGGAACAACAGGTTCAACAGGTCCATTCCAACTGCAAGGAACTAGTTCATCAGGGTCAAGTTCGGGAACTTTTGGTTACTACTATCCACTTTTTACAAGCCAAATTCAATCAAATATCTGGGACACTCAAAATGGAGGTTCTGGAGCGTCTCATAGTCATACGTTTGACCAATATCCTGGAGTTACATTTTACATGCCTAACAGTCAGATTTCAAATCATGCTTTATCAACAAAATCAGGTGCCTTCAAGATGTATGTTACCCCTGCCACAACGGCCGCTACTGCCACTGCAACAATACAGAACGGAGCGGTAACAAAAATTACAGTTACAGGTGCTGGTGCAAACTACACTGCCACTCCAGTGGTTGTGATATCAGGTGGTTTAACAAATGGCAACACGCCAACAGATACAGCAAAAGCATATGCTAATTTGGAAAACGACCTTGTAAGAGATTTTGATACAACAATAAAATTCGATAGGGTATCCAGTACATCTAAGGTCGTGGATTGGGCGGCATCGACAGCATACTCATATAACGACTTGTTACGTTATGACAACCAACTTTATAGAGTAACAAATGCTTTCACGTCAAGTACAGACTTCGATGACAACATAGGAAGTTTGTATAAAGTTTACGGCGATGAGACAGGACTCACAGCGGCGGATAGGACCAAAGGTTTCTACACGCCAGGTGCCGGCATGCCTGGCAATGAACTAGATCAAGTAATGACAGGTGTTGACTATGGTGGGACAATGGTAACAGGACTGCTGTTTACACAAGAAGCCGGTTGGGACAAAGCTGGGTGGTATGACTTTCCATGGGACAACTACGGAGGATCAAGAGTCAAGGCTTTTAGGGCAGATGGATCTACAGCGGTATACACATTTGACACAGCACCTGCAACTACAGATGTGTTTCAGGTGTACCTAACACAAGATGACAGCAGTAGAAGAAAACTTTCAGATGTAGTCAGAGGTGATGGATCCACTACAACATTTACTATCAGCGAGACGCCAGAAGAGAACGCATTGGTCGAATTTATTCCTTTCGATGACGACGGTGTACTTACTCCAACAGACGACAGGACACTGGATACGATTATAAAGGGTGGACTTTTCACATCAGCACTAGGACATGCACCAAGTGATATTGTCTTAGAAGGTGATGCTTTCGTATCACCAGACACCAGTTACGCACCTGAAGAGACAGTTCCTGGACAGTTGTTTGACACGGTAGATATCAAGGTTTACACATCACCAGAGTCGGGTGTTCCTTTTATAAGCGAAAGAAATTACAAAGGAGACGGCACCACAACAACATTTAGCATAGGTGATGTTCCTGGCACACTTGGATCGGTTACCGTGGCTGTGGATGGTGTCATTAAGAAAGGCAGTGCATTAGATTCTACGGTATCTGATTATACTGTAGATGTTGCCAACAAAACAATTACATTTGACACAGCACCTGCTAACCAGGCAAAGATATCAACGAAAGTTTTTGCAATATCTGGTGAAAATTATAGGGTATTAAACACTTTTACTGGAGACGGAAGCACTACAACATATTTGACGTCAACACGTGGTGAGTTCAATCTTGACTCAACAACATCTGACATATATGTTACTGTGGATGGGGTGCCAACAACATCTTTTTCCACAACCACTACTGCAAACACCATCACTGTTGTGTTCGATACAGCGCCAGAGGCTAATACATTTATACAGATAGCAGGATTCAATAAGTCAACAACATCCACTAGAAGTTTTGCTAGTGTGCGTAATGAAGCTATCACATACGACGGGTCGACTAACAGATATACATTAACATATCCGCCTGGAGCAATTGGACCACTTTCAGGTCTAACAATAATCGAATTAAATGGAAAAATGTTACGAGGACCTGATGTCAGTTACTATTTGGGAGATGGAACAACGACAAGGTTCCTGTTTAACAATTTGACAGGAGTTGGAGAAGATGCTTCTTGGACAAATCCTATTGGGGATGATTCAACAATAGACCCTACAAAGAATATAACAAGTGCCGCACAGATACAGGTGCATGTAAACGGAGTTCAACAGGTTTTAAACACTGACTACACTGTAGATCTAGCAACCACTGCCACTACAGCAGATGCAACCACCCTTACTGCTGACGGGTCAACAGTAACAACAGATGTTGCAGGAAGTCCTGACAGAATCACATTCACCAATGCTCCTAGTGCCAATGATCTTGTTGCAATAACCACGTTGGTGGACTATCAATACTACAACGAAGGCACAGACATTATAATAGATCCTGTTCAATTATCTTCAGATGGAAATGCTATTACAGCCAATGATGTGCTATCAGTAACGACCATTAACAATGCTCTTGGATCAAAACAAAGGCGTGAAGTGTTAGCAGGAACAGTGGACAGGTCTGCGGCATACCCTTACACAGTAGCAGGCAACTTCAATTTAAGATTCGAGCCTTTGAATGAGGCCTACACTTTTGTGTGGCTAAATGGTGAACAATTGGTTCAGGGATACGACTACACATTAAACAGAAACGTGATCACGGTCCTTGGTCGGACAATAGTTGCCACAGATAGATTGGACGTTTTATATTTTGCTCTTGATTCTGCGGTTAGTGCCACTGGCTTTAGGATATTCAAGGACATGCTAAACAGGACGTTCTACAAACGTATATCTAAAAATGCAACTACAGAATTAACATTGGACATGACAGAAGGAACACAGACATTCACCGTGAAAGATGCGGCAGTGCTTCCTGATCCAGATATTGCCAGCAATACACCTGGAGTTGTGTTCATAGACAAAGAGAGAATAGAATACTTTACTAAATCTGGTAACACGTTAGGACAATTAAGACGTGGTACTTTAGGTACAGGAATTAAGGATCATGGATCAGGCGCTGATGTGGTAGATGCGTCTGGTACTCAAACCATTCCTTATGCGGACACTGTTCACACCAACACTTTCACAGGTGACGGTAGCACAGTGACTTTCGCTCTATCACAAACACCATCATCCGCTAGTGAGTTAGACATATTCATTGGTGGCCAACGATTGTTGCTCACTAGCGAGGATGGATCAACCATAAACTACTCTGTTGATGGAAGCACTACGGCAGTTACATTGAGCACAGCACCTGCTTCGGGTACACAGATAAAAATATTGCACAAGAAAGGACAGGTCTGGTATACGGCACAAGATGGTAATCCAGCTAACGGTAAAGGATTACAAGCGTCTACTACGCAACAGGCTAAATTCATTGCTAACGAGCCTACAAACGCACCTGAATAAATACACTAGATGACACAGGACAACAAACCAACAGAATCAAAAGAAGAGCAAAAAAAGCCTCAAGATAACACAGGTGTTATGATGACGGGACACATTAAGATATTTGATCCGGAAACAGGAGAAATCATTGTTGACAAAAGGAACGCTATACACTACGAAAACATGTCTCAGTCTTTGGCCAATTCGTTAGCAAATAAAACAAATGGCTTTGTGCATGAAATGGCATTCGGTAATGGTGGTACAAGTGTTGACCCTACAGGTATTATAACATACCTTACTCCAAACTCAACTGGCACAAATGCATCATTGTACAATCAAACATATTACAAAGTGGTGGATGACAATTCTGCTACTAACAAAGATACTACAAGAAATAAAATGGAAGTGAGACACACAGCAGGAAACAAGTACACAGACATTGTTGTTACTTGCACTCTGGATTACGGTGAGCCTACTGGCCAGTCCGCATTCGATAACACTACAAATTTTAATGGCGACTTTGTTTTCGATGAACTTGGACTTAAAAGTTATGAAGGGACAGAGAATGGTTCAACCAACAAATTACTGACACACGTTATATTCCATCCTGTACAAAAATCATTGAATAGACTTATTCAGATTGACTATACTTTAAGAATACAAAGTTTAACAACATTTACTGAAACAAGTTCAACTGCACTGTCAACATCAAACACAGTTAGTGGAACTACATCAGGTGCTAACACAGGATACTAATGGCATACACTGTAAACAAGACTAATAGTTCTAGTTCACCGAACCAGTACACAGTGCAGGACGGAGTAATTAACAATCAAACTGATATTAGTTTTGTTGGAAAAGGTTATGCAGGGTATGGTGAATCCATAGCAGAGAATTTCCTACACCTACTTGAAAATTTTGCTAATTCATCAGCGCCATCAAAGCCCATAACAGGACAGTTATGGTGGGACTCAACTAATAATAAATTACAAGTTTACAATGGTGCGGCATTTCAAACTGCAGGGGGCAGTGCACCTTATCAATCAGATCAGCCATCAAATCTGGCCGCTGGAGACATCTGGATAGATTCAGACACTGGGCAGATGTACTTCTATAACGGAACGTCATCTGTGTTGGTAGGACCACCAAGTTCTACAGGAACAACAAATGGATTTACATTTGACTCTATATTAGATTCTTCAGATGTTACACAAAACATTACAAAATTGTTTAACGATGGTAACCTTATAGCAATTATTTCAGAAGACACTTTTACTCCGAAAGTTTCACTTTCAGGATTTGCTTCCATAAAAAAAGGGATTACACTTACAACTGCCATAGCAGACACTAAGTTCCAAGGTACGGCAACTGACGCAGACGCCTTAGGTGGAGTTGCGGCGGCGAACTATCTAAGATCAAATGCTAATGACACGGCGACAGGAATAATTTCAATCACTAACGACGGCGGACTTGTGGTTGGTGCAGATGCTGACCTTTCGCTCACAGTTGATTCTTCAGGAGGTATTATTGCAAACTCAGTTGCAAACACTGACATCACGTTCAAAGTTAATGATGCAGGAGTAACAACAACTGTAATGACAATTGATGGTTCTGAATCAAGAGTTGGTATTGGAACAACAACACCAACCACAAAATTAGATATTTCTGGAACAACAACCTCTACAGCATTCGCAGGGCCGTTGACAGGAAATGTAAGCGGTAACTTGACTAGTTCAGGTGCAAACACAATGGGCACATTGACAATGGGTGGTACGCTTACATCAAAAGCAATATTACCAGATGCAGATACAAGTTATGACATAGGATCATTGACCAAGAAATACAACACAGTATTTGCCAAAGCCACATCAGCCCAGTATGCTGACTTGGCTGAGATATATGAGTCTGACTCTGATTACGAAGTGGGAACGGTCGTTATATTTGGTGGAGAAAAAGAAATAACAGTTTCAAGCATGGGTTCAGATACAAGGGTGGCAGGAGTCATATCTGCAAACCCAGCGTACCTCATGAACAGTGAGACAAAAGGTCAGGCGGTGGCGTTGCAAGGTAAGGTTCCATGTAAAGTCATTGGACAAATCAGTAAAGGAGACATGCTGGTTACACATTCACAACATCCAGGAGTCGCCCGGAAAGGAATGGACCCTAAAATAGGAACGGTGATAGGTAAAGCACTAGAGCCGTATAATTCAAACGAAATAGGCACAATTAATATTGTGGCTGGAAGACAATAAATATAGCAAATGGCGTACACAATTAACAAAACAGACGGAACAGTAGTAACAACAATCACCGACGGAACGGTGGACAACACCACATCTTTACAATTATTTGGAAAATCTTTTTCAGGATTTGGCGAAGGCCTTAACGAAAATTTAGTAAAATTATTAGAAAATGCGGCATCAACATCGGCACCCTCAGCACCATTAAAAGGCGAGCTATGGTTCGACACAACAACCAACCAGTTGAAAGTGTATGACGGCACAAGTTTCAAACCAACCGGTGGAGCAAAATCAAGTTCTACGGAACCAACTTCTCCATCAGCAGGTGATCTGTGGCATGATTCAACCAATGACCAACTTTTCCTTTATACAGGATCAGCATTTCTATTGGTTGGCCCAGTTTTTACATCAGGACAGACACTATCAGGATTTCAAATTGAAACATTAGCTAGTTCAGGAGGCAATAAAGTTGTTGCGTCGATGTACGCTGGTAACACAAGGGTAGCAATATTATCGAAAGAAACATTCACGCCCACTGCTTCACAGTCAGGTTTTGCTGAAATTAAAGCAGGTTTTACACTTAACTCTACACTAGGAGCAGTGTTTGAAGGCACAAACACCCAGGCGTCAGCGTTGGATGTATCGGGAACAACAAATACATCAGGCACACTAATAGCAGGCGGAAACTTCCTTAGAGCAGATGCGGCAGACACAACAACAGGTAGGATAACAATCGACTCTGACAATGGTTTAATTGTAGGTGATTCGCAGGAACTGTCAGTCACAGTATCAAGCAATGATATTACAGTCGCACAAACTTCGCAAGACAAAGACATCAAATTCACAGTCAATGATGGTGGTGTTACAAAAACACCTTTGACACTGACAGGTGCTGATGGTGGCATTGACATGACAGGTGATCTCACAATTACGGGAAATTTAATAATTTCAGGCGAATTTGAAAAAAGCGGAAGTAACATCAATGTGATTGATGATGCATTCTTGAAATTGAACACAGGAAACAGTGAAGTAGACGCAGGATTAATAATAGAAACATCAGATACAGACGACGCTAGATTGTTTTACGACGTGTCTGAAAACCATTTTGTTGCAGGACAAGGCGGAACATATTCACAGGTTATAAGATTGGCAGATGCCGTGGCAGATGGAAATGCCAATAAAGAAAAAGTTTTGAAAACAACAGACGCTGGTTTGTTAACAGTGACAAATGTAAGTTTATCAGCAGTAGGATCAGACATAACATCATCTACAAGCACAGGAAGTGTATCTGTTCCAACTACAGGACAGGTGGCTAAATCATTAAAACTTTGGGGTGGATCTACAATCTCAGATGACAGCAGTAACAGTATTGCAGGAAATAGGTACGTTGAAACTTCAACGCCAACATCTGGACAAGGTTCAAACGGAGATCTCTGGTTCGTAAGGGAGGCTTAATCCCATGGCACAAGTCGTTAAGACATTCAACTACACCGGTACTCTACAACAAGCAAGTATTCCACCAGGAACAACATCAATTGACTTATATCTTTGGGGCGGAGCCGGTGGAGGCGGAGGCGCAGATAGAGGTGGTCCGGGTGGAACAGGAGCCGCTGGACACCATGTAAAAAAAACTACCCTAGCAATATCATCAGCACAGATAAACACCACTCTTGAAGTGGCAGTAGGTGGTGGTGGTGGAGGTGGTGGCTCTGGAGGCGGAGCACCGGGCGGAAGCAACGGAAAGAGCAAAACAGGATTTTCAGGTGGTCAAGGCGGTGACGCTGGACCACAACCTTATTCAGGTGCAGGAGGTGGCGGAGGTGGAGCCACAGTAATACACATCGATGGTACAGAGATAGCAACTGCTGGTGGAGGCGGTGGAGGAGCCGGAGCAGGATTAAGTTCAGACGGTACGTCAGGTATCAATGCAAATTCAGCAACATCGAACTCACCAGGCACACTGGGAGAAGACGGCAAGGACCACAGCGGAGATGGTGGTGGCGGTGGTGCCGGCGGTGGTGGTAATGATGGTGGAGTATCAGGTAATGGTGGATCAGGCGACGCTGGAGGAACAGGTGGCAGGTCAGGATCTAATCTAGTTCCATCAAGTGGTTCGTCAAGTGATGGATCAGGCGTGACACCAGGAGGCACAGGTGAATCATTTTATTCAACAGGAGTTGCAGTTGGAGGAAGTCCAAGTTCGTCAGGTGGAGATGGAAAAGCGGTTGTGATATTCAACACTAGCGTACAGGGAAAATTTAAAGTTGGAGGAGTGTGGAAGGATATTAACCAAGCATTTTTCAAAGTCGGAGGTGTTTGGAAAGAGATCACAGCAGGTTATGTTAAAATTGGCGGAGCATGGAAAGCACTTTTCAATAAAGGTATAACTTTCATTTCAACAGCGGCAGGATTTGGTGACTCGTCTGGAAGTTCAAGTTCAGGATCAGGAGGATCAGGCGGCGGTGGTGGTTGTTTCATAGCAGGCACAATGATATCCATGGCAGACGGATCTTTGAGGCCCGTAGAGCAGGTTGACATAGGTGACACAGTTTCAGTTGGCGGTAAGGTGTTCGCAACAGGTAAGTTCTTGATAGACAACCTGTACGACTACAACGGCATTAAAGTGTCTGGAACACACATGGTCAAGGAAGATGGTGCGTGGATCAGAGTCGAAGATAGTAGGTTAGGCAAATCATTGGGAGACGACGAAGTGATTGTATACGTGTTCGGTAACGAAAATAGGAGAATCATAATCAACGGAACTGAGTTCACCGACTACTTCGAATTAAGCGAACAGCAGGAATTAATCAACCACGGCGAAGATATTTTTAGTAATTGGCAGGATCATGATAGACAGATACATGATAAAAATGTTAATATACTGAATGCTTGATAAAAGTTTTTACCACGGAAAGCAAGGCGAATG
>MDTB01200562.1_pt1 | contig 21679 bp, 14 predicted proteins | sample 811161 | NCBI WGS metagenome assembly MDTB01 (sample SAMN05326650, study PRJNA326480) | marine metagenome | isolation source: seawater | place: Mediterranean Sea | collected 2009 | reverse complement strand
CTGTGGTGGCCGAAGTCAAGGCCTCGTTGCTGAGTGCCTCGTCGATGGCTTCGTGTTGCGGGAATTCTCTACCCTGGAGTTCTTGGAAAGCCTCCGTCTGGTGCAAGTCGTCGAGTCCCGTCCAGTAGCGTTTGTTGTTCGCCATGTTCATTCGAATCTGTCGTGGTTGCTCGTTGCGATCAGTAGTGACACTTGGCGCACTCCCAACCACCCATTTCTTTGACCGTGATCTTGTCGTCCTCGAGGATGCGACGCAACTCCTCGTTGCCTCGGACGTCGTCCTTCATGCGGTCGTGCATTTCCTCGTAGTAATCGCTGCTCGCCAGGTCGATGGAGGCCTTGTTGTGGCACTCAATGCACCAACCCATGGTTAGGGTGGGCTTGCTCAACTCAATCAAGCCTGGGTACTTGTCGATCAAGGTGTTGATGTGGTCGACCGACGCGATGCGGCCTGCACTCCACGTCTCCACGTCGCCATGGCAGTTTTGGCACTGCAGCCCGCCGACCACAACGTGCTGTTGGTGGCTGAAATACACGTGGTCAGGCAAATTGTGCACCTTGTTCCACTTGATGGGCTCGCCGCCAAAGCTGTCCTGAGGCGAAGAGTGGCCGTAGTTGCCCGCGCCGTCCAAATAGGTCCCTGTTTCGGGGTCAAAACCAATGGCCGCGTAAATCTTGCCGATTTCAACTTCGCCATACCGCGACCCTTTCTTCACCGCCTTGTGGCAGTTCATGCACACGTTGGTGGAGGGAATGCCAGCGTGCTTGGATTCGTACGCGCTGTGGTGGCAGTACTTGCAATCCACCTCGTTCTCACACACGTGGACCGAGTGGATGAACTTGACCGGCTGCTCAGGCAGGTAGCCTTCGTACACCCCGACCCCCATCAATCCTTGGTAGCCCTTCACCACGCCAAACGCCAACACGAAAACACCGAGGATGGACACAAAGACCATGTTGTTCCATGCCCAGGCCCGGAGGCGCTCGGAATAGCGGAGGTCGTCGAGTTGAGGTTGGCCCTCACGCTCGCGAATGGCGTTGGTCAACCCACGGTTCACGCCTGACGCGCTCATCGCGATCAATAGGAACATGACCAAGAGGATCACAAACCACAGCGTGGAGCTGTCGCTGGATTCCTCCACTGGCATCTCGTCGATGTTGATGCAGCCGTTGTCAGAATTGTCAGCCACCGCGACATCCGGAGGGTTTTGGACGTAAGCCATGATGTCGCGAACGTCGTCGGCAGAAACCGCTTGCGCACTCATCCAGCCATACGTACCAACGTAACGGTCCACCAAAGACTTGATGTACCCGTCTCCGGTGGAAGCCGCGCCCTGGGGGTTTTGAATCCACTGGACCAGGAGCTCGTCGCTGGCGCCCCACCGGTCGGCAATGCCTGCCAAACCAGGAGCAGCCAACACGTCCGCCGTCACGAGGTGACATGAGGCACAATTGGCGTTGAACAACGCTTGTCCGTTTTCCACGTCGCCTCCTTCCCAGATGGATTGCGCAGACATCGTCTGCGCGGTCATCATGGCCGCGACGGTGAGAATGCGCCCCAAGCCCGCAAGCCTTGGGAATCGCTTAAAATTCTTGTTTCGCATGTCGATTGAGTACCCTCTCAATTTGAACACGAAAATAAGGAGAATCTCAGGCCCTTCGCTAAAACGTCACGGGAATGTCACGAACAGCGGGCATTTAGAATCGTTCCGAGGGTTCGAAGCGCACCGCAGGCATCTTAAACGTCCCATCTGATTCACAGAAGTTGATCCAGACGCGCCCGTCGGCACGCGAGACGCAGATATCTTTGGGCACCATGAACACCCCTTCCTCATTTGGCCTCTGCCTGTGGCTCCTCGCAGCAGGCCTTGTCCTTCCCCAAGTGGGTTTCGCCCAAGCTGACACCAACCAAACTGGGGGAGAAACGTGGTGGAAGGGGTTGTTCCGAGGGGGTGTAGAAACACCTCAAAATCTCCCGGAAAACGCCCACGAGGTCCCCGACACCACAGCCGTCATCTCGGCGTTGGATTCCACAACGTGGCAACCGCAAGTCGCCCCGGAGAAACCCAACGCCGTCGAGGCCACCTGGAACATGCCTGACACGCTGAGGTCCTTGGATTCTTTGGCCAAACTGGATCCCGCGCCTTTGCAAGGCTTCCGGGTGCAGATTTACTTCGGGGACTTGCAAGAAGCCCGCGCCGTGCGCGCCGCGTTCAACCGAGCTTGCCCTGACGTGGCGAGCCACCTCCACCCCATCGACCCCAATTACGCGGTCACAGTGGGGAATTTCAGGGATGCTTGGTCTGCCCAACGGGCCGTGCAAAGCGGCTCTCTTGGAACATGGGACAACGTGCTGGTGATCCCCAGCGACATCGACCTTCCAGACTTGGAATGAATGCCTTCCACGATGGACGCGGCGCCATCCTGGTCACACTCAGTCTTCGAGCTTCTGCTTGACTTCGACTTCCTCGTAGGCTTCGACCACGTCGCCGACTTTGATGTCGTTGAAACGGTCGATGTTCAAGCCGCATTCGAAGCCTTTCAGCACCTCCTTCGCGTCGTCCTTGAATCGCTTGAGCGAACCCAAGGTGCCGGTGTACACCACCACGCCTTCGCGGATGACCCGCACCTTGCTTGAACGCAAGATCTTTCCTTCAGTCACGAAGCAACCGGCAATGGTGCCCACCTTAGAGATCTTGAACGTCTCGCGGATTTCCGCAGAGCCGACAATGTTCTCCTCAATCTTTGCACTGAGCAAGCCCTCCATCGCGTCACGCATCTCCTCGATGGCCTTGTATATGATAGAGTACAGCTTGATTTGGATCTCTTCCTGCTCCGCGAGCTTCCGGGCCGATGCCGAAGGGCGCACCTGGAATCCGATGATGATTGCATTGGACGCGGAGGCCAAAAGCACATCCGAGTCCGACACCTGACCCACGGCTTTGTGGATGATGTTGACTTGGACCTTCTCTGTGCTCAGCTTCTGGAGCGAGTCGCTCAACGCCTCGATGGAGCCGTCCACATCGCCCTTGATGATGAGGTTCAATTCCTTGAATTCCCCGACTTCGATCCGGCGGCCCAATTCCTCGAGCGTGACTGTCTTCTGCGTCCGGACACCTTGTTCACGCTGAAGCTGTTGGCGCTTGGTCGCGATGGCGCGGGCGTCCTTTTCGTCTTCGAAGACGTTGAATTTGTCCCCTGCGTTCGGAGCGCCATCAAAACCAAGCACCGACACAGGCGTGGCAGGACCAGCCTCGTCCACACGTTGGCCGCGCTCGTTAAACATGGCCTTCACCCGGCCGCTATGCTGGCCCGCGAGCATGGCGTCGCCGACCTTCAAGGTGCCGGCTTCCACCAACACGTTGGTCACGTAGCCACGGCCCTTGTCCAAGCTGCTTTCGACCACTGTGCCGAGGGCGCGCTTGTCGGGGTTGGCCTTGAGCTCGAGTATTTCCGATTCGAGCAAAACCTTCTCCAAGAGTTCCTCGACGTTGGTGCCAAACTTGGCGGAGATTTCTTGACACTGGAACTTGCCACCCCAGTCCTCCACGAGGATGTTCATTTCCGCCAGTTCCTGGCGAATGCGGTCGGGGTTGGCCGTGTCGCGGTCCACCTTGTTGATGGCGAAGATCATGGGAATTTCAGCCGCCTGGGCATGGTTGATCGCCTCCTTCGTCTGTGGCATGACGCGGTCGTCCGCCGCCACCACGATGATGGCCAAGTCGGTCACTTGGGCACCGCGGGCACGCATGGCCGTGAACGCCTCGTGACCCGGTGTGTCGAGGAAGGTGATCTTCTTTCCGCCGTCGAGCTCCACCGCATAAGCACCAATATGCTGGGTGATGCCGCCTGCCTCGCCAGCGATGACGTTGGCCTTGCGAACAAAGTCAAGCAACGACGTCTTTCCGTGATCGACGTGACCCATGACTGTCACAATCGGTGGGCGAGACACCAAGTCCTCAGCGGAGTCTTCCTCGACCACGATGGACTCTTCCACCTCGGCGCTGACAAACTCCACCTCAAAGCCAAATTCTTCGGCAATGATGGTGATGGTCTCCGAATCCAAGCGCTGGTTGATGGACACCATGATGCCCAACGTCATGCACGCCGAAATGATTTCATTGACCCCACAATTCATCATTGTGGCCAACTCTGCCACCGTGACGAATTCGGTCATCTTCAAGATGCTTTCTTCCAATTGCGACTGGAGGTTGCTTTCCTCGTGGCGCTGTTGGATGGCGTCGCGCTTGCGGCGACGGAGCTTGGAAGACTTGGACTTCTTGCCCCCGCTCAAACGGGCGAGCGTGGCCCGAATTTCCTTCTGGATGTCCTCCTGGCTGACTTCTTTCTTGGGCTCGTTGCGGCGGCCGCGGCCACGCTGGTCTCCGCGACCAGCTTGGTTGCCTGCTTTGCTGACGTCCACCTTCTTAACGCGCACGCGCTTCCGCTTGCCGTCTTCTCCAGTGGTTTTCTTTTTCTCGACGGGCAGTTCAATTTTGCCAACAACCGTTGGGCCCGACAGCTTCTCCGCCTTGGCTCGCACCACTTTAGACTCGGCGGGCTCGGCCGCTTCTTGCGCTTCAGGCTTGGCTTCCTCCGCCCGCTGTGCCTCAGCCGGCTTGGCCGCCTCTTGGACCTCAGGCTTGGCCTCCTCTCGCTTCGCGGCCTTTTTGGCTGGCTTCTTGGGCTTCAAGGCGTCCAAATCCACCTTGCCCACCACCTTGGGCCCGTCCTGGGCTGCGGCGGCTTCAGTCGGAGCTTCTGCGTTGGGGGCCTCTGCTGCAGGCGAGGCTTCTTCCTTGGCTGCGGGAGCCGGCGCCTCTTCCTTCTCGGGAGCCGCTTCCGGTGCGGGGGCAGGCTGGGTGCGCTTCACCACAGGGGCCGCCTCGCTCTTGCGGAATTGGCTTAAGTCAATTTCTGGCTCCTCCTCTTCCTTCTTCACCTCGCGCTTCCGAGCGCTGGCCAGCGTGATGCTCTCTCGCTCTTGGATGCCCGTGGCACTGCGTTGGGCCTTCTGCTTGGTTTCCTTGTCACCCTGGAAGTTGGACTTCACAAGCGCATAGGTCTCGGGATCCAACTTGGTGTTGGGCTTGGCCTCGACCTCGATGCCTTTGGACGCCAAAAAATCAACCACAGTGGTCATGCCAAGGTTGAATTCACGGGCGACTTTGCTCAGGCGTACGGGTTTGGTTGATTCGGCCATTTAGGAATAATTCTGGGTGAAAGTATAAAACGAGGTGGTGCCGGGGGCGGAGTGGCTGGCAGGTTGTTCGTGGAGCTGCTTGAATAACTCTTACGCGTCCAGCTCCGCTTTCAGGATGGAAATCACCTCGCGGATGGTCTCCGCCTCCAAATCGGTGCGCTTCACCAAATCTTCTTCCTCCAAATTGAGGACGGAACGGGCGGTGTCGCAGCCAATCTTGGTGAACTCGGCGAGAATCCACTCGTCGATTTCGTCGGAAAACTCTTTCAATTCCACGTCTTCAGACACTTCGTCGTCCTCGCGGTACACGTCGATGTCGTACCCGGTCAAGAGGCCCGCGAGCTTGATGTTGTTGCCTCCCTTTCCGATGGCCAAACTCACCTGGTCCGGCTTGAGGTACACCTCGGCTTTGCCCGTGTCGCCATGAAGCGCCATGGACGTCACCTTGGCTGGGCTCAACGCACGTTGCACCAGCAACTCCTCGTTTTCCGTGAAGTTGATCACGTCGATGTTTTCGTTGCGGAGTTCGCGCACAATGCTGTGGATGCGAGATCCCTTCATGCCTACGCATGCGCCCACTGGATCGACGCGGTCGTCGTAAGATTCCACAGCCACCTTGGCGCGCTCGCCTGGGGCGCGGACAATCTTCTTGATGGTGATGAGGCCGTCGTAGATCTCTGGCACTTCCATTTCAAAGAGGCGCTCCAAGAACTCGGGCGCCGTCCGGCTCAAAATGATGCGGGGATTGTTGTTGCGCAGCTCCACCGCGGCCACCACAGCCTTCACGGTGTCGCCCTTCTTGAAGAAGTCACCCGGGATTTGGTGCTCTCGCGGCATCACCACTTCGTTGTCTTCGTCGTCGACGAGCAACATTTCACGCTTCCAGATCTGGTAGACCTCCGCTGTGACCACTTCGCCCACACGCTCCTTATACTTGGCGTACAAGGCGTCCTTCTCCATGTCGAGGATGCGGCCGGCAAGGTTTTGGCGGAGGGACAACACATTGCGACGTCCGAAGCTCTCGAGCTTGATTTCCTCTGAGAGTTCCTCACCCACCTCGAAGTCGTCTTCGACCTTCAAGGCTTCGCTCAAGGACACCTCCATGTTTTCGTCTTCCACTTCACCGTCCTTGACGATTTCGCGGTTCCTCCAGATCTCGAGGTCGCCCTTTTCAGGGTTGATAATGATGTCAAAATTTTCATCGGACCCGTACTTCTTGATAATCATGTTCCGGAAGACCTCTTCCAAAATGGCCATTAAGGTTTCTTTGTCGACGTTCTTGAATTCCTTGAATTCAGCAAACGATTCCAGCAAGTTCAACTGCATGTTGACTCAGATTGTGGGGCTCAAGCCCGCGGTTTGTTAAACGAGATGATCACTTTTGTCCAGTGCACGTCGCCGTAGGCAAACGTGTGGTCCTCTTCGAACCACGCCTTGGCTTTCCGGCCTTCGATGCGTCGCTTTTCTCGGGTTTGGACCACAAAATGGTCCTCCTCGACAGCCTTGAGTTCGCCTTCGATTTTGGCGCCCTCCACAGGCATGACGGCCACATCCCGGCCCACGTTCTTCAAGTACTGACGGTGGAGCTTCAGCGGCTGATCCAACCCCGGCGAAGTCACGTCCAAAGAAAAGTCTTGCACCTCACGGTCCAAGGACCCTTCGATGTGGCGGCTGAGGCCCATGCAAAACTCAATGGACGTGTTCTCGTCATGGTCGACGATCACTCGGATGTTGCTTCCGTCGCTGACCACCACATCCACCAAGAACCCGGGGGTTCCTTCCAAATGGGCCTCGGCCAGGGCTCGAATGTCTTCTGTACGAATCACGTGTTGCACTTTGTGGAGACACGACGCAAACTCAGGAGACAAAAAAGAGGCCTTGTGGCCTCCATCCTGTGCTTCGTCTTGTCTTTCCGATGCAAAAGTACACAATTCAAGGCTTCCGAGCTACCTTCACTTCATGTCGTACATCCTGCGCATGATTGAAGAGGGCGAGCACCAGCACCAAGACTTCAAGTTGCGTGTGGACGACCCACACAAGATTGCCAAAACCCTCAGCGCCTTCGCCAACACCGAGGGCGGCCGTTTGCTCATCGGCGTCCGAGACAGCGGCGAAGTGGCAGGCTGCAGGATCGAGGAAGAATTTCACATGATTCAGTGCGCAGCAGAAGTCCATTGCACGCCAGCTGTGGCCTTCGAAACGCAGGTTTGGAAACATCAATACTTCAGCGTGCTCGAAGTCAAAGTTCCCCAAAGCCCGAAGCGCCCGCATTACGTGGAACATCGAAACGGCAGAGGTGAAGCCGTCCCCGGTGCCTGGAACGCCTTCTTGCGGAAGGACGACCGCATCCACAAAGCGTCTCCGGTGATGGTCAAGGTGTGGCAGTACGAGATGCGCATGGACCGCTCAGAATTCCGTTACGACGAGTACGTTGGCCGTCTTTTCAAGAAGTGGCGGGACGGGCACCGCTTGCGCTTCCCTCAGGTGGCGAGAACGGCGCGGCTGGAGTTTGACCAAGCCGAAGACTTGCTTGCGTTGTTGACCGTTTGGGGCATCGTGGAAGGTGAATACGGCAAACAAGGGTGGCGCTACGGCTTGGCTTCGGAGGAAGCGCTGACCTTGCTCGAGAGTGAAGGTGCGGACGCCTTCCGTTGGAAGCACGCAGGTTGACCGCCGCGGCTGGACACAATATCCCGAACTTCGCCACGTATGAGGCCCAGGATGATCGCTCTTCGACCCTTTGTTTGGCTTTTGGCCTTGCCCTGCACTGCGTTGCACGCGCAATACGAAGTGTCCAGCTGGCGTGATCACTTTCCGTACGGCGAGGCCAAGCAAGTCATGGTGGCCGGAGACGACGTGGTGGGCCGCACCGACTTCGCGCTCTTTACCATAGACACCGCCAGCTACGAAGTTCAGCGTTTGGTCAAAGGCCAAGGCCTCACCCAGGGCAGGCCTTCTGCGATGGCGTACGACCCCATTGCGGAGCTTTGGGTGATCGGCTACGACAATGGCGGTGTCGACCTAAAAGACGCGTGGGGAGTGACCCACCTTCCGGATCTGCGCATCGCTCAGGTGGTGGGCACCAAGCGCATTCAAAACATCGTGGTCTACGACGGCCAAGCCCTCCTTTCCACGGGCGTCGGTGTGGTGGTGGTCGATTTGGCCAAACGGGAAATTGCTGACACCTGGAAACTCAGTCCCTCGGACATGCCCGTTCAGGCCCGTTGCGTGGTGCAGCATGAAGGCCGATGGCTCGTGGGCACCGACGGCGGGGTCTTCGATGGCGCGGTCAACGACCCCTTCTTGGCCAATCCTGACCAATGGACCCTGTGGGAAGGCGCCCCAGAACTTGGGCCTGTGGTGGAGCTTCAACGCTTTGGCGGGCTGTGGTGGATGGCCACGGAGACGCAAGAAGAAGGCCATGCGGTGGTGTGGCGCGGCAACGCTAGCACGCCTTGGGCGGTGGTGGACGGCTGGGATCCCGATGGACTCGAATACGGGGGGATGGCGTCCGGCCATTGGGTGCTTGATCAAGATGGATCTCGAGGTCAAGGCATGCTGTTGGCCTCGTGTTGCCAGATCTGGGGCTTCGAGGAGGACGGGTCACCCGTGGAAGTGGCACCCACGCTGCCCGACTACGTGCGCATCCACGACGTGGCGTTCTCTGACAGCGATCCCCAAGGCCGGGCCTGGCTCGCGAGCCGCATCGGCGGGGTGGTCACATGGGTACCTAACCCCACGGCGGAGAGCATCCCCCCCCGTGGCAACAAGCCCCAAGGGCCTCCCCACGCCAATGTGCGTCGCATGGACTGCTGGAACGACAACTTGTGGGTGGCCACAGGGGCGGTGAGTACGTCCTGGACACCCCAGTATCGGGCGGATGGTGCATTGAACTTCACCGACAACGAATGGCTGGAACTCGACTTGCCAGAAAGCCTGAACGACATCGAAGGGGTTCGAGACATCCTAGACGTGAGCATTGACCCCACCGATCCCGCACATGTGGTCTTGTCGTCCTACGAGGAAGGCCTGATTGAAGTGCGGAACGGGGAAGTGGTGCGGGTGTTGAATGCTGAAAACTCAAGCTTGCAACTGTCAGGCGTGGGTGGGGCCGTCCGTTCGGCTGTGGGTGGCATTGACTTCGACCGCCAGGGCAACCTTTGGTTCACCAACCCGTGGGTCAACACAGGGCTTCATGTCCTGCTGCCAGACGGAACCACGGTGGCCATGGATTTGGGCGACACCGGGCAGGATCTGTTGTTTTCAGACGTGGAAGTCACAGGCGACGGTTACGTGTGGGTCGTGCTGCCACGCGGCGAAGGCGTGCTCGTCTACGACCCAGCTGGCACCCCCGCGAGCCCTCAAGACGACCGCTGGACCATCTTGACGGCCACCCCAGGCCAAGGTGGGCTTCCCTCCAATGATGTGTTTTGCATCGAAGAGGATTTGGACGACGAAATCTGGGTGGGCACCGCGCAAGGCCCTGCGGTTTTTTACCAAAGCGCGACCGTGTTCGACGACGTGGTGAACGCAAGCCAAATCCTCATTTCGCAGGACGGCAACCTCCAGTACTTGCTCGAAAACGAAGTGGTCCAAAGCTTGATCATCGACGCCGGCAACCGCAAGTGGGTGGGCACACAAGGATCGGGGGTGTACGTGCTGAGTGCAGACGGCTTGACCACCGACCACCACTTCACGGTGGACAACAGCCCCCTTCCTGACAACGACATCCAAGACATTGCCATGGATTACGGCAGTGGCGAGGTGTACCTGGCGACTGGTCAAGGGGTGTTGTCCTACCGAGGCGAAGCCACGAATTGGGACCGAGACATGGACAACGTGCGGGTGATGCCCAACCCCATTCGCGCCGACCACACAGGCCCTGTGGTGTTTGACGGGCTGGCCTACAACAGCACCGTGCACATCACGGACGTGTCTGGAATCCGCGTCGCCGTTCTCGAAAGCAACGGCGGACGGGCCACCTGGGATGGCAACCTCGACAACGGGAGTCCTGCACCTTATGGCGTGTATTTGGCCTTCGCCACCGACAGCCAAGGAAAGAAAGGCGACGTGGTCAAATTCGCCGTGATTCGATGAGCTGCAAGCCAAGCCTGCCGCCCTCCAAGATGCCTCATGTGGGCACCACCATTTTCACGGAAATGACGGCCCTTGCGCAAGCGCATGGGGCGCTGAACGTGGCGCAAGGATTCCCCGATTTGCCCACACCCGTGGCGTTGAGGAAAGCCGCCACAGACGCCATGGAAGACGGGCACAACCAATACGCACCCATGCCGGGGAACAAGGCGCTTCGCACCTGGATCGCAAACGTTCACTACGATGGTGCGGGGTATTGCCCTGACACGGAAATCACCGTGGGTGCAGGCGCATCCAGCGTGCTGTATGCCGCCATGACAGCCTTGCTCCAGCCAGGAGACGAAGTGGTTATGCAAGAGCCCGGTTACGACCTCTACGCGCCGGTGGCTGAACTGAATTTTGCCAAGGTGGTCCGCGTCCCGTTGGACGACGACCAGGCGCTTCACCAAGCCGTGGGCACACGCACCCGGATTGTGGTGCTCAACAGCCCCCACAACCCCACGGGCAAGGTGCTCACGGGCGGCCAACTCGACAGATTGGCCGACGCCGTGGAAGGCACCGACGCTTGGGTGCTGAGCGACGAAGTGTACGGTCCCATGGTCCACGACGGACGAGAGGCGCCTGTGCCTTGGCGGCATCCAAGGCTCCGAGAACGCACGTTGGTGACAGGGAGCTTTGGCAAGCTCTTCCACGCCACAGGCTGGAAGATTGGCTGGATGGCCGCACCAGCGGAGCTCACCCGAGAGCTCCGCAAAGTACACCAGTACGACGTCTTCTCCACCGGGGCGCCGTTCCAAGAGGCCTTGGCCCGTTACCTCGTCACAGAAGACGCCGAGACCCACTTGAAAGAACTGGGGCCCATTTACCAAGCCAAACGTGACCGGCTGCTTCAAGGCCTCGAGGGCACGGCCTTCACTTGGCAGCCGGCCCAAGGCGGGTACTTTCAAGTCCTGAACGTGGCCAATTGCCTGTTGCCAGGAGAGACCGACCACGACTTGGCGGTGCGCTGGACCCAAGACCATGGCATCGCCACCATTCCAATGGGCGCGTTTGGCCAAGTGGAACCCAGCGTGCGGGTATGCTTTGCGAAAGAAGACCGCACAATTGACGCGGCGGTGGCCAAACTCCGGGCCATCCCCACCACCTCCTGGACGCCTGTCGCCCCATCCACGGCCAAGCCATCGTCCAGCAACCAAGCGCAAGACACGCTCCGCGTGGTCGCGTTGCAAGCCAACCTGCATTGGCAGGATCCTGAGGCAAATCGCACGTCGTTCGCCGCCAAGTTGGGCGAGGTGTTGATGGAAGAAGCCGCGGATTTGGTGTTGCTTCCCGAGATGTTCACCACCGGCTTCAGCATGGACACCCGCAATGCTGAATCGCTCGACGCCGAAGGTCAGGGCGTCACCCGGAAGTGGATGCAACAATTGGCCCAACGCCACGGCGTGGCCCTCGGGGGCACGGTGGCCGTTCGAGACAGTCAAGGCGAAGCGTGGAACCGGTTTTGGTTGGCGACGCCTGAAGGTGACGTGCACGCTTACAACAAGCGTCACCTCTTTCACCTGGCCGGAGAAGGGAAGCATTACCAGGCAGGGACGGAACGGGTCGAAGTGGCATGGCGCGGCTGGCGGTTGCTGTTGCAGACGTGTTACGACCTCAGGTTCCCGGGCTTCGTTCGCAACCATGGGCCAGAGCCCTACGACGCCTTGTTGTATTTGGCGAATTGGCCCGCACCACGCAGCGCAGCGTGGAGGACCTTGCTTCAAGCCAGGGCCATTGAAAACCAATGCTTCGTGGCTGGGGTGAACCGGTCTGGCACCGACGGCTCCGGACACCACTACGCCGGGGACAGCTTGTTGGTGGACATGGCGGGGAACATCTTGGCGGATGCAGGCAACGCAGGCTCACCCGTTGTGCTTCGCGCCACGTGGCACAAATCCGAAGTGACCGCCTTCCGAACCTCGTTGCCCTTCCTCCAAGACGCGGACCGGTTCGGCATCCGTTGAGCGTCGAGGTCAGCGGTCGCTCAACCTTGGCGCAGGAACTTGTCCATGGGCCGACCCTTCGCCAGCTCGTCAAACCAGCTTGTCCATCATCCGAACGGACTTCGTCAGTGGATTGTCGAGCTCCTCGATCCGGTACCCGCAAATGCTTCCCGTGATGAGCGGCGCGTTCTGGTGGAGTTCAGCCGTCTGGAACAAACCTGCGAAGGTGGAGTTTGCCACGCGGTTGGTGTCCAATTCGTCCGAAGACAACCCCGTGAGCCAGGTCAACACCTCGCGAAGCTCGGCTTCCGTTGGGCCCTTCTTTTACACCTTGGTGACATAGCACGGGTACACCGACGAGAAGGTCATCTCGGCAATGCGCTTGTCGTGCGCTTCGGTGGGCGCAGGCAACTTACTTGAACGCGTTTTCGCCGGTGATGTCGAGGCCAGTGATGAGCAAGTGGATGTCGTGCGTGCCTTCGTAGGTGATGACCGACTCCAGGTTGGCCATGTGACGCATGATCGGGTATTCGTTCATGATGCCCATGCCACCAAGGATTTGACGCATCTCACGGGCGATGTGAATCGCCATGTCCACATTGTTGCGCTTGGCCATGGAGATTTGGGCTGAGGTCGCCTTGCCTTCGTTGCGCAGCACCCCGAGGCGGTGCGTCAACAGCTGGGCCTTCGTGATTTCGGTGATCGCTTCCGCCAACTTCTTCTGCTGCAACTGGAATCCAGCGATTGGACGGCCAAATTGCATGCGCTCCTTGGCGTAACGCAAGCCCACATCGTAGCAGTCGAGGGCGGCCCCGATGGCACCCCATGCAATGCCATACCGCGCGCTATCCAAGCAGCTGAGCGGCGCACCCAAGCCCGAACGGCCTGGCAAGATGTTGGCCTTGGGCACCCGGACGTTGTCGAAGATGAGTTCCCCGGTGTCGGACGCCCGCAGGCTCCACTTCCCCTTCATGGTGGGGGTGCTGAATCCTTCCATGCCGCGCTCCACAATCACGCCGTGGATGCGGCCTTCTTCGTTCTTGGCCCACACCACCGCCAATTGGGCGAAGGGTGCGTTGGAAATCCACATTTTGGCCCCGTTCAGGATGATGTCGTCGCCGTCTTCCTTGTAGTTGGTGACCATGCCCCCGGGGTTGGACCCGTGGTCTGGCTCGGTCAGTCCAAAGCAACCCATCCACTCGCCGGTGGCCAGCTTGGGGAGGAATTTTTGCTTCTGCTCCTCGCTTCCGTACTTCCAAATGGGGTACATCACCAACGAGCTCTGAACCGAAGCCGTGGAACGCAATCCACTGTCGCATCGCTCCAACTCTTGCATGATCAAGCCGTACGCGATTTGGTCCAACCCTGCGCCGCCGTACTCCTCAGGGATGTAGGGCCCAAACGCCCCAATTTCCCCCAACCCAGGCAACAAGTGCTTGGGGAATTCGCAGCGCTCCGCCGCGTCTTCGATGATGGGGCTGACTTCTTGCTTCACCCACGCACGCGCGGTGTCGCGAATCAACTTGTGCTCCTCGGTGAGGAGCTCGTCCATGTTGTAGTAGTCGTGGCCTTGGTAGAGGTCTGTACGCATGATCATTGAATTGCAGCCCTAAGATAACCCCTCCGACGCCCTCCTGCTTCAGCCCACATGGGCTTCATACCACGCATCGGTCAACAAGTCGCCGGTTTGGTACGCAGCCACCGCCATGGCGTCCACGCGCTCGTTTAGCGGGTTCCCCGCATGGCCCTTCACCCAATGGAATCGGACCTGGTGCCGACGGTACACACAAAGGAATCGCTGCCAGAGGGCGGGGTTCTTCTTGTCCTTGTACCCTTTCTTCTCCCATCCAAACACCCAGCGCTTTTCCACCGCATCCACCACGTATTTAGAATCCGAGTACACGTCCACCTCAATGCCGTCCCGCGTCAAGGCCTCCAAGCCCACAATCACGGCCAGCAACTCCATGCGGTTGTTGGTCGTCAAGCGGAAGCCTTCGGACATCTCCTTGACGTGCTCGCCGTACATAAGCAGGGTGCCGTAGCCCCCTGGACCCGGGTTGCCGCTCGCCCCACCGTCGGTGTACATGGTGACCTTGGCCATGGCTCAGCTGTGGGATTTCAAATGGGTGTTGTCCCGCACGTCTGTCCCTTGGGCCATGCGAATGAGGCCCTCCAACACCAATGGGTAATGGCGGTGCTCCAACTCAAGCACTTTGGCCGCAATGTCGTCGGCGTTGTCTTCTGGCTGAAGGACCACCTCGCCTTGGAAGAGGATGTCGCCCTCGTCGTAGGCATCGTTGACCCAGTGGATCGTCGTGCCCGACCTCTCGTCCTTCGCCTCGTGCACCGCCCGATGCACGTGCATACCGTACATCCCCAATCCGCCGTGCTTCGGAAGAAGGGCTGGGTGGATGTTCACAATGCGGTGCTCAAACGCCGCACACACTTCGGTCGGGACTTTCAACAAAAAGCCCGCAAGCGCCACCCACCCAATGTCCCGGGACCGCAACTCGCGCAAGAGCGCCCCCTCGGCGATGGCCGCCTTGGGCAAGTGGCTTTCGGCGACGCCCAGCGCCTGGGCCCGTGCACGCACCCCAGCCGACTGGCGGTTGGTGCACACCCAGGCCACCTCCGCGACCTCTGAGCCAGGACTTTCGGCGAAGTGGGTCATCAAGGCCTCGGCATTGGAGCCCGACCCTGAAGCCAAGATGGCAATGCGCGCTTTGGTCACAGAATCAGCCGTTCAGAATGCAAAATCGCCCAGGTCCACGAGGTTGCGCTCGTAGGCCTCCACCTCCGACTCCATGTCGGTCAAGCGGTCCTCCAGCGCCTTGGTGACGTCGGAGGCTGGGTGGAAATACTTCATGACACGGACCAACCGGTCTCCCACTTGCAGGGCAAACTGCATTTCGCGGTCCGCCGCCACGTAATACTCAGGCTCCAGAGACGTGAAGTAGGCGATGTTGTCCTCCTGCATGGCCATGAAGTCGTCGCTGATTTCCTGGGCCATCTTCCAAGCGTGCAGGCGAGCGACTTCGCTCAAGCCCTTGGTGTTGGGCGCCAGCGTGGTGTCACTTGCCAACTGCATGTAAGTCTCAGCCACTGGCATCATCACCCGGCTGTAGGGCACATTCTCCTTGGGCATGGCGCGCATCAACTCGTCGAGCACTTTCATGGCGCGCTCCGGGTCGCGTTCTTTCAACAGCGCCTCGGCGAGGTTGGCCATCTGCAACCGCACGTTCGTCACCATGCGGCGGTTGTTTTCATCCATGTAGATGCCGTGCTCAACGTCGTCCATGTTGCCCCACACCCACTTGTCCATCACGTTGTCGTACATGATGTCGGTGCCGATCGCCCCGAGGATGTTGGGGTTGTCGTTTTTGGGCGACTTGAATGGCACCAAGCGGTATGCCAGCCCTTCCAAGCGGAAGTGGTCCTGCAAGCCGAGGTAGCTCTCCGGCCCCGTGGTCACGGCGAAGTAAATCGGACGCCCCCACTGGTTGTTGGCGATCATGTTCAACGCCGCGTAGTGGTTCTTGGTCACGTACGACTGGGTGTTCCCATTGCCGTTGGTCAGGGTCCATTGGATTTGGTCCTTGATCAGCTTGGCCTCTTGAGCGTTCACCAACCCTGAGGCGACCACTGCCGCCGAATCCACAGGGACGGTGAAGGTGTTTCCAGGGAGGTGGAAATAGCCTTTTTGGCCTGGGAACTGCTGGAGGTTGTCGTCGTTCAGCGTGAAGTTCATGGCTTCCATGAGGTCAAGGGGCTCTGAGTTGCGGTCGATCAACACCACGTCCCGCGTGCCTTGGCGGTACTTCTCCTCGTCCATCAAAATGGGCAACGGCGCGCTCTCGTAGGCGCGGCGACGCATTTGGTCAATGTACCAATCGGTGTTGAGCAGGCTCAAGTTGCACACCCGGACGTCGGTCCGGATGCCCTCCACCTCCTGGGCGTACCACAGCGGGAAGGTGTCGTTGTCCCCGTTGGTGAACAGCACCGCGTTGGGCGCCAGGGAATTCAGGTAGTTCTTGGCCATGTCCACACCGGTCCGGCGGCGGGCTCGGCTGTGGTCGTCCCAGCCTTCCGACGCCATAAGGAAGGGCACCAAGGCGGCGAGCAACGTCAACGCTCCGGCCCGAACGGCGACGTCCAGCGACGTCTTGCCAAGGCCCCACGACACGGCGTACAACACCGTGGCCACCACACCCATGAACAGGACGCTGAACGACAACGCATGGCTGCCGCCCGTGAGCATCTCCATCACGTAGAAGACGACGCCCGCCACCAAAGGCAAGGCCAGCCCACGCATGTGCGCTTGAATTTCTGGCTTCTGAGAGGCTTGGTACAGGGCCATCACGCCCAAACCAATCCACATCGCAAATGCGTAAAACGACCCCACGTAGGCGTAGTCGCGTTCACGGGGTTGCAAGGGGGTTTGGTTCAAGTACACCACAATGGCGATGCCGGTCATCAAGAACAGCATGCCCACCACCGAGGCGCCCTGAGGGTCCCGGAACGCTTGGAACGCGAGTCCAATCAACCCCAAAACCAGAGGCAGGTAGAAGAAGTGGTTCAAGCCCTTGTTGTCCAAGGCTTCCTGCGTCAACACATCGCGGTTGCCAAGACGTTCCGAGTCGATGAAGCTCACGCCGCTGAGCCAGTTGCCGTCCATGAACGAGCCGTGGCCCTGCACGTCGTTTTGCTTGCCAATGAAGTTCCAGAAGAAATACCTGAAGTACATCCACCCCATTTGGTAGTCGCTGAAGAAGGTCAGGTTCTCCCCTTGGGTGGGCATCAACTCCTCCAGGGTGTTGTTGAGCCTGCCCTCGGCCTGGAGCGCCGCGCGGATGTCGTCCTGGTTCCGGGTTTGGTTCGCACGTTGGGTCAAACGGCGCAAGGCGTCTTCGTTCGCCCTCTTTTGCTGATCCAGGCGGCGCACGTAGGCCGAGCCGTAATCAAGGCCCGCCTCCAACTGGTCCACGAAATACGTCGCCAAGCTTGAACGCATTTGTGCGTTGTCAAGGGGGGCGGCGTTCATTTGCCCGGTCTCGGGGTTGCGCACCAAGAGCGCCGTCTTGGATTGCACCCCGAAGTTTTGGTCAAAACGCAACCCGTAATCGGCAAAGAGGCGTCGCAGCACGCGCTCCAACTCCGCCTTCTCGAGCTGCCCAGAGAGAATCTCACCCTCCAAGTGGGCCACGAATTGCGGCCGGTTCATCGCCCCGTCCACCAGCGGACTGACGTAAGAGGTGGTCGCATTGAAGCCCTTGTAATTGCTCCACCGCTTGTACTCCTTGATGTGGCTTCCCGTCGAGCTGTACATCCGTGGGAAGACCATGGTGTAGTCGGGGTTGTAGTTGGGCTTGGTGCCGCGCTTCTCGCCACTGTCCACGTACTCCTCCACCACGTAAAACTTCTCCCCGGCGTTGGACTCCACGAATTGCTTGGCGGCGTATTCGCCCTTGAAGCTCTTCACCCGCTTTTCTGAGGGGCCGCGCTTCTTCATCACGCTGTAGCTCTTCACCCACGCGGGCTTCCCGTCGAGGTATGGCTTGTCCAGGTTCGTGGGGCTGTCCCAGAACTGGCCTGTCGCCAAAGGGCGGTCGCCGTACTGCTCGCGGCTGAGGTAACTCAGCAGGGCAAACAAGTTCTGTGGGTCGTTTTCATCCATCGGCGGGTTGGCCGCAGAACGAATCATGATCGTGGCGAACGAGCTGTAGCCCAATAGCACCATGGCCATGCCCAGCGTGAGGGTGTTGACGGCCCACCATCCTTTTTGGCGAGAAACCACCAAGAGGCCCACAATCAGCGCCACGAGCAGCGCGAGGTACACCAGCGCCCCGGTGTTGAAGCCCATGCCAAGGTCGTTGACGAAAAACAGCTCAAAGCTGCCAGCCAACTGGACCGCGCCTTTGATGAGCGCCTCTTGCACAAACCCAAGCAAGGCGATAGACACCGCACCGGTGATGGCCAGGCCCTTCCACGAGAAGTCGTAATTGCGGAAGTAATACACCATGGCGATGGCCGGAATGGCCAACAGGTTGAGCAGGTGCACACCAATGGACAATCCCATCAGGTAAGCGATCAGAATGATCCACTTCGCCGAATCCGGTCGGTCCGCCACGTTTTCCCACTTGAGGATGGCCCAAAAGACGAGCGCCGTGAACAAGCTCGACAAGGCGTAGACCTCGCCCTCGACCGCACTGAACCAAAACGAATCGCTGAACGTGTACGCCAGGGCGCCCACCACACCTGAACCCAACACCGCCACAAGCGTGCCGCCTTGCGGGTCTTGCTCTCCACTCAGGCGTTTGGCCAAATGGGTGATGCTCCAAAACAGGAACAGAATCGTGAACGAGCTGCTCAACACCGACAACATGTTGGCCGCCAAAGCCGCCGTGTCGGGGCCCATGGGGATCATCAGAAACCGCGCCAACAGCATGAAAAACGGCGCGCCCGGCGGGTGTCCCACTTCAAGTTTGTAAGCGGAGGCGATGAATTCACCACAGTCCCAGAAGCTCGCTGTGGGTTCCACAGTGAGGAAGTACACCAAGGTGGCCAAGGCCCACACAGCCCATCCGGTCCAGTTGTTCAAGCGGTCAAAACGCATGTGTCGTCAATCTTCGTGAGGCACGCGGCACTTGCCACGTGTCTCCGCGAAGGTAGGGCAGCCTTGCAAAGCCCAGGCTCAATGCAAGACCAAGACAGGCCGCGCCGTCCAGCCGTCTCCAGAGACCTCTGCGAAGACTATTCCCTGCCACTCTGAGCGCAACATCAACGACTCACCTGGAGTAAGGCCTTGATGGGTCATCAAGGTTTGGCCAAGAGCATTTCGGAGCACCAGCGTGACGGTTCCCTCTGTCCAACCTGTGAACTGCACTTGGTCTTGAGCGGGGTTGGGCATGGCGGTGACCGTTGGCCTCGCCAAGGTCGACACACCGTCGGGTTCTTCCTCTCCGCATCCCTCAATCACGTCCACACCGACCGTGGCGACCCACGATTCCTCTCCGCTGGTCAAGACCTCCAACACATTTTGCATAGGAAACCATCCAACAACAGCAATGCCAAGCTCATGAATGTCCCCCAGATCCGTTTTGTCCAGCGAAGCCTCCAATTCATAACAATACCCAGCAGGCAAGCAGAACTGAAATCCTTGATTAATGATGCCCCCCTGCAGCACCTGGCTCAAATCCAGCTCCATGTCGACATCTGTCATCCTCAGAACAAGGTCAAGTTCCAAGGGGGCGGAATCCGGAAAAGTGCCCCACTCAGCTTCCAACAATAACACCACATTCTCGCATTCACCAACATCTTGACTATCATTTGCGGTGGACCAGCACACCTCCACCCATTCTTCCCCGCACCAGACATTGGCACAAGCCACAAACAAAAAGTCATTGGTGCCCCAAAACGCCACTTGCTTGGAGCCGTTGGGGCCTTGTCCCACCACTTCACCGTTGCCGTCCCACTCCAGGTCGTCTTCTGAAAAGGAGTCGGCCGACGGGTTCGACGCATCGTACACCAGGAAATTCCACACGCCCGTCACCTCGCTTGGCCAAGCCTCGATCACCGGTTCGCAGGTGGCGGTTTGGCCGCATTCGCCCTGCGTGAACCACAACACTCCGCCCCAGTTCTCAGCTTCGCACGAATTGCCGTAGGTCACACCATCGCAACCGCACACTGGATCCCAAATGAAGGGACAGGGCGCATCGGGGTCGATCAGGATCTCATCAATGCAGGGGTCACTGCCGCATTCGCCTTCCTCAAAAGAGGTCACTCCCCCGACATACGTCGCATAACACGAATTGCTGTAAGTCACCCCGTCGCACCCACATACCGGATCCCAGATTTCAAAACAAGCCATGTCGGGATCGATGAGGTCGTCATCGACGCACTCTGGCACCAAGTCCGAGGACATGAAGCAGTCTTCGGCCATGCAACCCTCGGTCGTCTCCATGACAACACAGACCTCCCAAAAAGGAGCGCCAAGGATGTCGTACCACTCCAATGTGTTGTCAGAACCCTCCGCGAGGGTCGAGCCGTTGACATTCCACTGGAAGGAAGCATTAATGGCATCGGTGGAGGCTTCGAACAGATACGCACCGTTGGGTCCGACCCCAAGTTCGGCATCCAATTCCACGTCACAATCGGACTGCGCCAAAAGGGGTGAAGCCAAAGTCCACAACAAGATGAGCAAGGGGGTCACAAAAAATCGCATGGGCAAGGTGTTGGTTCGAAAACGATAGGGTGACGTCCTTGGTTGCACCACCACGTCAATCCACAAAACGTGGGTCGGCCTCCATCACTTGACCACATGAATCGCAGGTGCGCAGTTCTTCGCTTCCGTAGAACTCCCGAAAACGCGGGAGAAAGTCCTTTTCAATGTCGGTGAGCTCGAAGTAGGTCTCGTGAAGTTTGTGGTTGCACTTGTCGCAAAACCACATCAGACCGTCCTTCATGGGGGTGCCCTTCCGCTTGCGTTCAATCACCAAGCCCAACGATCCCGCTTCCCGCATCGGGCTGTGGGGCACACCTGCCGGGTGCAAATACATGTCGCCCGGGCCGAGCTTCATGTCCACAGCTTGGCCATCTTCTTGGATGCGCACGGTGATTTGGCCTTCCAATTGGTAAAACAGCTCCTCCGTCTCGTTGTAGTGGTAATCCTTGCGGGCGTTGGGGCCGGCCACAATCATGACGATGTAATCGCCACTTTCCACGTAGAGGTTCTTGTTCCCCACGGGGGGCTTCAACAACTCGCGGTTCTCTTCAATCCACGAGGTCAAATTGAGTGGTTTCCGAATGGCCATGCCTCCAAGGTACGCCAAGCAACTTCAGGCCGCGCCCCTCCTTCTCGGCGGCACACTGACGAGCCACACGCCGGTGGCGATGACTGCGGCGCAACCCGCCTGAAGCCACCCCATGTCCGCCATGTAATCCGCCCCTCCCAAGCGCGCAGCGAGCCACACCATGGTGCCGACCAACAACGGTTGGAGGTAGATGTAAATGCTCACCACCGTGGGTTGGACCCTCCCCAGGGCGTAGATGTTCAGCAGGTAGACCAAAAACGTGGTGCACAACACCACAAACGCCACGGCCGACCAATCGCCACCGTCAAACGAGGCCCAATCGATGGCCAATGCCTGGGGAAGGCCCACAGGCAAGCCCATGAGTCCCCCAAACAAGAACACCCAAGAAATCACCGTCAAGGGCCTGTATTTGGCCATCAGAGGCTTCACCACCACCAAGTACACGCCGTAACTCGCCGCGTTCAAGAGGACCATCAGGTCGCCTTGCCACGACGCGTGGGTCATCCCTTCCGTTTGGGCACCCTGCAACAGCAGCGTCAATGCCCCCGCCGCGCCCAATCCAATGCCGGCCACCTTTCGGCCTGTGATGG
>MDTB01240479.1_pt1 | contig 21680 bp, 18 predicted proteins | sample 811161 | NCBI WGS metagenome assembly MDTB01 (sample SAMN05326650, study PRJNA326480) | marine metagenome | isolation source: seawater | place: Mediterranean Sea | collected 2009 | reverse complement strand
CATTGTGGTATATGTCATGGAGCAAAAGGAGCAGGGCAGGGAATTTTAGTTAAAAGAGAAAAAATCCTAGGAGTTCCTAGTTATGCAGATCCAGGAAGAGCAATTACATCTGGTAGTACCTATCATGTAATATATTACGGTAAAAATTCAATGGGGTCTTATGCTAATCAACTTAATGAAAAAGAGAGGTGGTTGGTTACAGATTATGTAATGAAATTAAAATCGGATTTAAGTAAATAAATTTAAAATGTATACTTTTTCAAATAGATTAAAAATATTTTCAATTTCTTTAATTGTTATAGGAGCCCTTGGATGGTTTTACTCATACTCAGTCTCTCATATTACTTTAGATGAAGTTAAAACAATGCTTGCCTCAGAATCTCATCACGGACATTCAGATTCATTAATGGATGAGGAAAATGATGTGCATCACAATGAGCATGTTGATGATTACAACTCTGAAAATCATGATATTACCTATTCAAAAAATGATCATGGCCATGAAAAAGATCATGCTGAGCATGTCTTACACCAAATACATAATAGACCCTATGCAGCATTATACGTGGCAGCATTCTTTTTTATGATGATATCTCTTGGCGTTTTAGCATTTTATGCAATCCAATATGCTTCCCAAGCAGGATGGTCTCCTGTTTTGTTTAGGGTAATGGAATCAATAACTTATTACCTGCTTCCGGGGTCATTAATTGTACTATTAATTGCAGTTCTTGGGGATAAGCATATTTTTATATGGATGGATCCAGATGTAGTTGCTCATGATGAAATTATTCAGGGTAAATCTGCTTGGTTAAATAAAAATTCTTTTATAATTAGGGGCTTAATTTATATTGCTGGGTGGTCGCTATATAGGTATTTTACCAGAAAGTTTTCAATTGCTCAAGATAAAGCGAGTGATAACAAAAATTTTAAAAGAAACTTTCAAATTTCTGCAGGATTCTTAGTATTTTTTATTTATACTGAGTCAATGATGTCATGGGATTGGATCATGAGTGTGGATCCACACTGGTTTAGTACACTTTTTGGATGGTATGTTTTTGCAAGTATGGCTGTAAGTGGAATTACTGTTATTGCATTAATTACAATATATTTGAAATCAAAGAACCTGCTAAGTTTTGTCAATGATAGCCACTTGCATGACCTTGCAAAATTTATGTTTGGGTTTAGTGTATTTTGGGCATACTTATGGTTTTCTCAATTTATGCTAATTTGGTATGCGAATATCCCTGAAGAAGTCACTTATTTTGTAACAAGGATTGAAATGTATCCAATTCCTTTTTTCACTATGTTTTCTCTAAATTTTATCTTCCCATTTTTGGTATTAATGAATAGTGATTACAAAAGAGTTCCAATATTTATAGTAATGGCAGGTGTTGTAATTTTAATTGGACATTACATGGACGTATATATGATGATTATGCCTGCAACAGTTGTTGACAGATATGGGTTTGGAATTGCTGAAATTAGTTCAATATTTATTTTTTTAGGCTTATTTTTGTTGTTTGTATTTTATTCGTTATCAAAGCACGAATTACTGGCAAAAGGAAACCCTATGATTAAAGAAAGTGAAAGTTTTCATTACTAATATTTAAGAGACTTTATGACATCAATTTTTGTAGTACTGATTCTAATTTTCATATCCATCTCATTATGGCAGATGATCAAGATTTTTGATTTATCAAAAGCCATCTCAGGAGCTAAGATAGATGATTCTCAAATAGCAAATGATAAAGATAACACCACTCAAGCAAAGTTGATGCTTGTATTCCTCGCTTTTATATACGGTATTACAATTTTTTCAATCGTAAAATATGGGAAGTTCCCTCTCATTTCTAATGCAGCCTCAGAACATGGAGATAAAATTGACACTTTAATGATTTGGACATTAGTATTAATATTCATCGTTCAAATAATAACTCAATTTTTATTATACTATTTCTCATTTAAATATAAGGGAAAAAAAGGTGCTAAAGCTTTATTTTACACTGATAACTCTAAATTAGAGTTAATTTGGACCATAATTCCAGCTATTGTCTTAACTGGTTTTATCACTTACGGTCTGTTAACGTGGTCTGATGTGATGAATTTACAGAAAGACAATGATCCTATGGTGGTGGAATTATATGCTCAACAATTTAATTGGAAAGCAAGATATGCAGGTCATGATAATGTCCTAGGGAAATCTAATGTTAGATTAATAGATATTGACAGAGCAAATATATTAGGCTTGGATGAAAATGATCCCAATGCTCAAGACGATGTTATAACTACTGAATTACACTTGCCAGTGAATAAACCAATTTTATTTGTCATGCGCTCTCAGGATGTTATTCATTCTGCATACATGCCACATTTTAGAGCCCAAATGAATTGCGTCCCCGGAATGGTGACTAAATTTTCATTTACACCAACAGTAACAACAAAAGAGATGAGGGAAAACCCCTCAATGATTGATAAAGTAATTAATATAAATAATATTAGAGAAGAAAAAAACAATGAACTTGCCCTTCTTGGGGAGGAACCATTAGATCCATACCAATTTGATTATTTGCTATTATGTAATAAAATTTGCGGGAAATCACATTACAATATGCAAATGAAGATTATTGTAGAAACGGAAGAGGAGTTTAATAATTGGTATAAAAATCAAACTTTGTTTGAAAACTCATTAATCGTACAAAATTAAAGAAATGGCAGAATATATAGAATTTGAAAAAGATCATCACGAGCATCACCATAAAGAGACATTTATAACTAAATATATCTTCAGTCAAGATCACAAGATGATTGCAAAACAATATTTGTTTACAGGGGTATTTTTCATGGGTATCATTGGAATACTCATGTCAATATTAATGAGAATGCAAATCGCCTGGCCCGAGCAACCAAATATTATTTTTGATTTCATTTTGGGAAAATGGGCTCCTGAGGGTGTGATGGATGCGGATATATATTTAGCATTAGTTACGATGCATGGAACAATAATGGTATTCTTTGTATTAACTGCAGGATTAAGTGGAACTTTTAGTAATTTACTTATTCCATTACAACTTGGTGCTAGGGATATGGCATCAGGGTTTTTAAATATGCTAGCTTATTGGCTATTTTTTATTTCTACAGTTTTGATGGTTAGTTCTATTTTTGTTGAGGCTGGACCAGCTGCAGCTGGATGGACCATATATCCACCACTGAGTGCATTAGAATTGGCCCAACCTGGTTCTGGATTAGGTATGACCCTTTGGCTAGTTTCTATGGCATTTTTTATTGCCTCCTCACTACTTGGGTCATTAAATTACATAGTTACGGTTATCAATTTAAGAACTAAGGGAATGTCTTTGACAAGAATGCCGTTAACAATATGGGCATTTTTTGTGACAGCAATAATCGGAGTTATTTCATTTCCTGTTTTATTATCTGCTGCTCTTCTTTTAATCATGGATAGAAGTTTTGGCACTTCCTTCTTTTTATCAGATATTTTTATACAGGGGGAGGTTTTACATTATCAAGGTGGTTCACCTGTTCTATTTGAACATTTATTTTGGTTTTTAGGTCATCCTGAGGTTTATATAGTATTATTACCAGCTCTTGGAATTGCCTCTGAGGTTATTGCAACCCATGCTAGAAAGCCAATATTTGGTTATAAAGCAATGATTATTTCAATTTTAGCTATTGCTTTTTTATCTACAATAGTCTGGGGTCATCACATGTTTATCACTGGAATGAATCCATTTTTGGGATCTGTATTTACCTTTACTACGCTTTTGATAGCAATCCCATCCGCTGTCAAAGCATTCAATTATATAACTACCTTGTGGAGAGGAAATATTCAATTCAATCCACCTATGTTATTTGCTATCGGGTTTGTTTCCACTTTTATCACCGGTGGTTTAACTGGGATAATATTAGGAGATAGCGCTTTGGATATAAATGTTCATGACACCTATTTTGTGGTGGCTCATTTCCATTTAGTTATGGGTATCTCGGCATTGTATGGAATGCTGGCTGGTATGTATCACTGGTTTCCTTTGATGTTCGGTAAAATGATGAATAAAAATTTAGGATATTTACATTTTTGGGTTACTGCTATTTCTGCATATGGTGTCTTTTTCCCCATGCATTTTATTGGAATGGCAGGATTACCTAGAAGGTATTATTCAAATACAAATTTCCCTTTGTTTGATGATCTCGCTGATACCAATCAAATTATCACAATGTTTGCTATTCTAGGTGCATCTGTCCAATTAGTATTTTTATACAATTTCATTTACAGCATGTTTTATGGCAAAAAGGCTCCACAAAATCCGTGGAAATCAACTACTTTGGAATGGACTGCTTCACAAAAACAGATTCATGGTAATTGGCAAGGTAAAATCCCTCAAGTGTATAGATGGCCTTATGATTACAGTAAACCTGGATACAATGAAGATTTTGTGCCTCAACATATGCCACTAAAAAAGGGTGAAGAAGAGTACTAGTTTAATAATTTTTTTTTCAATTGATCTATAAATTATTAGAAAGGGAATTATTTTATTAATTTGTAAAAAAATATAGGAATCTTTAAAAGATGAATGAAAACCTTAATCCCAATTCTGAAAGTTTATCTCCAAGTGAAAAAGAATTTGAAAATAACCTACGGCCAAATTCATTTGCTGAGTTTCAGGGTCAAAACCATGTAATTGATAACTTAAAGATCTTTGTTCAAGCTGCAAATGAAAGAAATGATGCACTTGATCACACACTTTTTCATGGACCGCCAGGCTTGGGTAAAACTACTTTGGCGAATATTTTAGCTAAAGAACTGAATGCAGATATTAAAGTAACATCTGGACCAGTCTTAGATAAACCAGCTGACTTGGCTGGATTACTCACTAATTTGAATAAAAGAGATGTCTTATTTATAGACGAAATACACAGGTTAAGTCCCATTGTCGAGGAATATTTGTATTCAGCGATGGAAGATTATAAAATTGATATTATGATTGAATCTGGTCCAAATGCAAGATCTGTTGAGTTAAATCTTGAACCTTTTACATTAGTAGGTGCAACAACAAGATCTGGTTTATTGACAGCTCCAATGAGAGCTCGTTTTGGAATTAATAGTAGGCTTAAATATTATGACGCTAAGTTATTATCTGTGATCATTCAAAGAAGTGCAAAGATATTAGATGTAAAAATCTCTATGGAAGCTGCAATTGAAATTGCTAGTAGAAGCAGAGGAACTCCCAGAATTGCAAATGCCTTATTAAGAAGAGTAAGAGATTTTGCACAAATTAAAGGCAATGGTAAAATTGAAATCAATATCACTAAATCTAGTCTTGAGGCTCTAAATGTTGATGTTAGTGGTTTGGATGAAATGGATAATAAAATTTTATCTACATTGATTGATAAGTTTTCTGGCGGCCCCGTTGGATTAACAACTTTGTCAACGGCAGTAAGTGAAAACCCAGAAACAATTGAGGAAGTTTATGAACCCTTTTTAATTCAACAAGGGTTTATTATGAGAACACCTCGTGGCAGGGAAGCTACAAACCTTGCATACATACATTTAGATAGGGAAAAAGATTCACATCAGAAAGGACTTTTCTAACTGTTTATGACTACAACTGAAAAAGATAGGATTACAAGCGCTATAAAGTCAGAATCTAATAGACTTGGTTTTATTTCATGCGGAATTAGTAAAGCTGAGTTTTTGGAAGAAGAAGCAGAAAGATTAGAAAACTGGTTAAAGAAAGGTATGCATGGGAAAATGTCATACATGGAAAGAAATTTTGACAAGAGGCTAGACCCAACTTTACTTGTTGAAGGAGCTAAAAGTATAATATCTCTTTCATATAATTATTATCCACACACAAAACTTGATGATAGTAATTTTAAGATCTCAAAATATGCGTATGGTAAAGATTATCATTTAGTGATAAAAGAAAAACTAAAAAATTTATTAGAATTTATTAGAGAAGAAGTAGGTGATATACACGGTAGAGTTTTTGTAGATTCCGCCCCAATTTTAGAAAGAGCTTGGGCTAAAAAAAGTGGATTGGGTTGGATAGGTAAAAACTCAAATTTAGTTTCTAAGAAAATCGGCTCATATTTCTTTTTATGTGAAATAATTTTAGATTTAGAATTAACATATGATCATCAAGATTTTGATCATTGTGGAACATGTACTGCCTGTATTGATGCATGCCCTACTCAAGCTATTGAAGAGCCTCGTATTGTGAATGGTAGTAAGTGCATTTCTTATCACACTATCGAGTTAAAAGAGAATATTCCTAATGAATTCAAGGGTAAATTTGATGATTGGATTTTTGGATGTGATATTTGTCAAGATGTATGCCCATGGAATCGTTTTTCAAAATCACATAATGAACCACTATTCAATCCAGATGATAATTTGAGATTGATGGATAAAAGTGATTGGCTTGAGATGACTAAGGAAACATTTGATAAGGTTTTTCAAAAATCTCCATTAAAGAGAACTGGTTTCCATGGAATTAAAAGAAATATTGAGTTCCTAAAAAAAGTATAAATTCAATTTATTATATTAATTTGCCTGACAAAATTTACTAGATTATGATCACTCATCTTAAAGGTAAGTTGGTTGAAAAATCACCAACTAATGTTGTGATTGAAGTTAATGGCATTGGTTACTGGGTAAATATTTCATTGACAACATTCTCACAAATACCTGATAATGAGAATATAAAGTTATATACCCACCTTCAAATTAAGGAAGATTCACACTCTCTTTATGGATTTTATTCCAAAAAAGAGAGAGAGATATTTAGATTACTCATTTCAGTGAGTGGTGTTGGTACAAGCACTGCAAGAACAATGTTATCTTCTTTGGATCCACAACAAGTCGTAGAAGCAATATCCTCAAACAATGTTTCAATTGTTCAGTCTGTAAAAGGAATTGGAAGTAAAACAGCACAAAGGTTAATAATTGAATTGAGGGATAAAATTTTAAAAATTTATGATATCGATGAGACTTATGTTAATTCTAACAATACTTCAAGAGAAGAAGCGTTATCTGCATTAGAGGTTCTTGGAATAAATAAAAAATCATCTGAAAGATTAGTTGACAACATCATTAAAGAAAATCAAGATATTTCAGTTGAGGAAATTATCAAAGAAACCTTGAAAAATATTTAATCTAGATAATGTATTTTTTTTTAAAAAATTTTTCATTAACACCAATTATTTTACTCTGTACTTCATTTTTTAGTACTATTCTTGCCCAGCAAATAGAGGCAGATTTAGGAGAATTATACATTCCCGATCCACCATCTTTTGTTGATAATTATGAATATGATAGTGCAAGTGATTTATATTATTATAATGTCAAGGTTGGAGATTATAATATTAATTACCCTATAATATTATCTCCAGAAGAATATAGAAAACTAAAACTAAAAGAAGATTTAAAGGAATATTATAAATCTAAAATTGATGCTGCTGAGGGTAAGAAAGACGGAACGGATGAAGATCAAAAAAATTTAATTCCTGAAATTTATGTTAATTCTCAAGTATTTGAATCTATTTTTGGAGGCAATACAATTCAGGTTGTTCCCCAAGGATCTTTGGAAGCTGATTTTGGGATTTTATACACAAAACAAGATAACCCAGCTTTTTCACCAAGAAATCGAAGTAACTTAACTTTTGATTTTGATCAAAGAATCGGTCTAAGCTTATTAGGAAAAGTAGGCACTCGGGTTCAACTGAATGCAAATTTTGATACGCAGTCAACTTTTGATTTCCAAAATTTATTGAAGCTGGAGTACGAACCTTCTGAAGATGATATTATCCAAAAAATTGAATTGGGAAATGTAAGTATGCCTCTCAATAATTCACTTATTTCAGGAGCTCAAAGTTTATTTGGTGTTAAAACAGAGCTTAAATTTGGAAAAACCAGAATAAAAGCGATCTTCTCTGAACAAAAGTCTGAATCTAGGTCAGTTACTTCGCAAGGAGGCGGAACAGTTCAAGAGTTTGAATTTCGTGCTTTAAATTATGATGAAAATAGAAATTTCTTTCTGAGTCACTATTTCCGAAATAAATATGATGAAGCTTTATTAAACTATCCTTTTATTAATTCAAATATTCAAATAACTAGGTTAGAGGTTTGGGTTACAAATAGAAATAGTCAGTTAAATGATACCCGAAACATACTAGCTTTACAGGATTTGGGAGAGTCTGATAATATTTCATCAGATGTTAATTTACTAGCTGTCCCTGGCTCATATCCAGATAATTCAAATAATAGTTTTGATCCAACAATCATTGGGAATGCTAATTCCCAATTGACAAATTCTGTAAGAGATGTTGCTACTGTGCAGTCGGGGATATTAGTGCCAAATGTTAATGAGGGAATTGATTATGGAAAATTAGAGAGTGCAAAAAAATTAAGGGAAAATCTAGATTACACATTTCATTCACAATTGGGATATATTTCTTTGACTCAAAAACTTGAAAATGATGAAATTCTTGCAGTTGCTTTCCAATATACAGTTGGAGATCAAGTTTTTCAAGTTGGAGAATTTGCTAATGACGGAGTTCAAGCAACACAAGTCACAAATAATGTTAATGATGATAATATACAAGTAAACTCAAATAATTTAATTTTAAAATTATTGAAAAGTACGGTAACCAGCGTTGATGAACCTATGTGGGATTTAATGATGAAAAATATCTATAATACTGGTGCTTTTCAGCTTGAAAAAGAAGATTTTAAATTAAACATATTTTATAAAGAAACTTCTGAATTAAATTATATTCAAGAAATTGATGGCACCCCATTTCCAGATCCAATTGCAGGATTACCCTTAATAAATGAGACTCCACTTTTGAGTTTTTTTAATTTGGATAGGTTAAATTATAATAATGATCCTCAGTATAATGGTGATGGTTTTTTTGATTTTGTTGAAAATCTAACGGTGATCCCACAAACAGGTAAAATTATTTTTACCAAAGTTGAGCCATTTGGAAGTTATTTATTTGAAAGATTGAGACTAGCTCCAAGTGAAGATTATAATGCAGATTCCAACATCATAACTAATTATAATCTAAATCAAAAAAAATATGTTTATCATTCATTATATAATTCTACCAAAACTGCTGCTGAGCAAGAATCTGAAAAAAATAAGTTTTTAATTAAGGGAAAATATAAATCATCTTCCGGAACTGGAATTCCAATTGGAGCTTACAATGTGCCAAGAGGTTCTGTACAGGTGACAGCTGGAGGTCGTACATTGGTTGAGGGTGTGGACTATACTGTAAATTATCAATTAGGAACTGTTCAAATTCTGGATCCTGGACTACAAGCATCAAATACTCCTATAAATGTAAGTGTTGAAAATAATGCAATGTTTGGCCAGCAGACTAAGAGATTTTCTGGAATTAATATTGAACATCAGTTTAATGAAGAATTAATTATTTCAGGAACCTTGTTAAATCTTCATGAAAGACCTTTGACCCAAAAGGCAAATTTTGGAACTGAGCCAATTAATAACACAATATTTGGCTTTGATGGGGTATTTTCAAAAGAAATGCCTTTGTTTACAAGATTAGTTAATAAGCTTCCAAATATTCAAACAGATGTTCCTTCCAACCTTTCAGTTCGTGGGGAAATTGCATATTTAATCCCCGGCGCCCCCAAAGGCAATAACTTTAGAGGAGAAGTAACATCTTATATTGATGATTTTGAAGGATCACAAAATACAATTAATTTACTAACACCCCAATCCTGGTCATTATCAAGTAGACCAATAGGTTTGGGAAATATATATGTAGAGGGTGGTGAAGATGATAATGGGATTCAAAATGGTTATGATAGAGCATTATTAAATTGGTATTCAATTGATCCGGTTTTTTATAGTAGTCAAAGGCCAGCTGAGATTACAGATGAAGATTTATCAAATCTATACTCAAGACGGATTTTCATAGATGAAATATTTCCGCAAGTTGATTTAGTTCAAGGTCAGACATCTGTCATAAATTCTTTGGATTTAAATTATTACCCAAATTTAAGAGGTCCTTATAATATGGATCCTGAGACAAGTGATGGAATAATTAATAACCCAGAAGATGCTTGGGCAGGAATTACAAGATTGATTAATACAACAGATTTTGAACAAGCAAATGTTGAATATATAGAGTTTTGGTTGATGGATCCATTTTTAAATGACAACCAAAATAATGGTGGTACATTAACATTTCACTTAGGTAATATTTCTGAGGATATATTAAAAGATGGCAGAAAACAATATGAAAATGGATTGCCAGAAGATGGGGATATTAGCTTACTACCACCAACAGTTTGGGGCTCTGTTGTTCCTCAAAATCAGTCTTTAGTTTATGCATTTGCTTCATCAGGTGATGCTAGAATAAATCAGGATGTTGGATTTGACGGATATGATGATTTTGAAGAAGCACAACAGTTTGATTCTTTTTCAGAACTACAAGATCCATCAAATGATAATTATACATATTTTTTAAATACCCAAGGAAATATTTTTGAAAGATATAAAGGTTATAATGGTTTAGAAGGGAATTCTCCAGAGACAATAACTGATACTAATCGTGGTTCAACAACACAGCCTGATGTTGAGGATATCAATCAGGATAACACTATGAACACTATTGATAGTTATTTTGAATATGAGTTAGATATCACTCCTGCATCTTTAGCAAACCTAAACAATAACTATATTGTTGATCAGAAAGAAAAAAATATTACTCTTCCAAACGGTACCTCTGAAATAGTAAAATGGTTTCAGTTCAGAATACCTATTAATGAGCCAAGCTCATCGATAGGTGGAATTTCAGACTTTAGATCCGTGAGATTTATAAGAATGTTACTTAATAATTTTACCCAAAACACGATACTTAGGCTTGGAACATTAGACTTAGTTAGAAGTGATTGGAGAAAATATCAATTAGCATTAGATGAAGAAATAAATAACGATAATGATAATACAGATTTTTCAGTTGGAATTGTTGGTATACAAGAAAATGAGGAGAGTTATGTTTCCCCACCTGGAGTTGAAAGAGAGCAATTTAATAATAATAATACAATAATCAGACAAAATGAGCAATCATTAGTTGTCAATGTTTGTGAATTGGAGCCTGAAGATTCACGAGGAGTTTATAAAAATATTAATGTTGACATGCGTCAGTTTAAAAGGTTGCGAATGTTTTTACATGCGGAGGATGACCAGATACAAGGATTGAATGATGGAGAGATAGTTGCTTTTTTAAGATTGGGTAATGATCTCACTGAAAATTATTATCAGGTTGAAATACCGCTGCAGGTATCTCCCCAAACTTCTTTGGATCCTGAATTGGTTTGGCCTGAGCTAAATGAAATAAATATTCCTATTAGTGCATTTGAAGCAATCAAATCTATCTCAATTGTAAACGGAAACTTGGGATCCGACACACCAGTTTTTTATAATCTTGACGGAGATAATGTAATTGAGGAGCCTGTCTCTGAATTTTCTTTTTTAGAATTTGGAAATCAAAGAGTTTCAATAAAAGGTAACCCAAATTTTGGTGATGTACGAACATTAATGGTTGGTGTTAAAAATCCAAGTCAAGACAATATGGATGTATGTGCTGAGGTTTGGTTCAATGAGCTTAGATTATCGGAAATGGATAATGAGGGAGGTTGGGCAGCAACTCTGGCTGTTGACTCTAACTTTGCAGATTTTATGAATTTATCTGCAACTGCAAGACAAAGTACTAGTGGTTTTGGAAATTTAGAACAAGGTCCAAGTGAGAGGGATAAGGAGGATAAAAAACAGTATGATTTAGTTACAAGTATGAATGTTGGAAAATTATTTCCAGAAAAATGGGGATTGACTATTCCATTTAATTACTCTACAGCTGAAGAACTAATTACACCTGAATATGACCAACAGTTTAGAGATATAAGATTAAGTTCTGTACTAGATCTTGCTGACAATCAAGCTCAAAGAGATATCATCCAAAGGCAATCAGAAGACTATACAAAAAGAAAAAATATAAATTTTATCGGAGTTAACAAGCAAAGGATAGGTGAAAAAAAGGCAAGGATTTATGATATTGAAAATCTTACTTTAAATTACTCATACAACGAAATTAAGCACAGAGATTATGAAATTGAAAATATGCTCGATCAATCGGTGAGAGCGGGAATAAATTATAATTATAATTTTAATTCCTCAAAACTAGAACCCTTTAAAAAAAATGATTCCTTATTTACTAGTAATTATTTAAAAATATTAAAAGATTTTAATCTAAATTTTTTACCGGCTAGTATAAACATTAACACAGATTTTATTAGACAATTTAATAAACAAAAGTTTAGAGATATTGACCTATCTCAAGATAATATTGGAGTCGGTGATTTATTTCAAAGAAATTATACTTTTGATTTTCAATTTGCAATTAGTTATCCACTTACAGACAATCTGAGTTTGGATTATAATGCTAGTAATAATAATATAGTTAAAAATTATTTCATCAATAATTTAGGGTCTGGTGAACAGGATCCTAATTTGACAATATGGGACAAATTTTTTGATATAGGTGATCCAAATAGACAGGTTCAACAGCTGAAAGTAAATTATAATATTCCAACAGACAAAATACCTACATTTGATTTTATCAAATCAACTTATTCGTATACTGGAGATTTTCAGTGGCAAAAGGGTTCAGATTTATTTAGTAATATTATAATAGATGGTGAGAATTATAATCTTGGAAATTCTATTTCAAATGCCAATACTCATAGTTTGAATACCCTGCTTGACTTTCAAAAATTTTATAGATACTTAGGGCTGAATAAATTTACTGGGGATAGCTCAATAAGAGGTCCAGACAGAGGTTTTGCAGTACAATCAAGGGATAACTCAGGCTCTAAAAAAGTCAATCCAATTTTAAAATCATTTATAAAATTAATAACAAATCTTAAAAGAATTCAGATTAACTATTCTGAAAATAACGGTACTTTTTTACCAGGATATTTAGAAACACCTGGATTTTTTGGATCTTTAAATCCGTCATGGGGATATATTTTTGGCAGTCAAAAAGATATCAGATACTTAGCTGCAAGGAATGGATGGTTAACTGTTTTTCCAGAATTTAATCAACAGTATACTAGTACAACAAATAAAAATCTAGCATTTTCAGCAAATTTGGTTCCAATAAACGATCTAAAAATTGATTTAACCGCTGGTAGAACTTACGCTAGTAATATGACAGAAAACTTTAACACTATTGATACAAACAATGATGGGTTAAGTAACATTTATAACCCTTTAATTCAAAATACAATTGGAAACTTTAATATTTCAACCGTCCTTATTAAAACTGCGTTTTCCAAAAGTGACGAATTTGGTTCAGAAACATTTGATGCTTTTAGACAAAACAGATTAATTATTGCTAGGAGATTAGCTGCAAGATCTGGTGTAGATTTGAGTAACCCTAATAATTTTGAAGGAGGAGATTTATCTGGATACCCTTTAGGATTTGGAAAGACGAATCAATCAGTTCTGCTTCCTGCATTTTTATCAGCATACTCAGGCTCAGATGCAAATTCGGTTGAGCTTGGAGCATTTAGAAGTATTCCAATTCCAAATTGGGATATTAAGTACACTGGCTTTATGAAAATGAAATGGTTCAGAAAAAAATTCAAACGTTTTTCAATATCCCATGGGTATACTTCTAAATATACTATTAATCAATTTAGAAGTAATTTGGATTATATTCAGCCAGACTTTTCAATAGAATTTCCCTTACAAAATCCGGAACTTTTTGATCAATCAAATAATTATAAAAATGAAAACTTGTTTAGCAACATTAACTTGATGGAGCAATTTAGTCCCTTAATTAAATTTGACGTTGAGATGAAAAATTCCTTGAAGTTATTAACTGAAATTAGAAAAGATAGAATGTTATCTTTAAGTTTTGACAATAATCTTCTAACCGAAATCCAGGGTTATGAGTATATTTTTGGACTGGGATACAGATTTAAAGATTTACAAATTAGATCAAGATTAGGGGGTGCCAGACAACTGATTAAAAGTGATCTAAACATGAAAGCTGATTTTTCTATTAGGAATAATAAAACAATTATAAGATATTTGGATATTGATAATAATCAAGTAACAGCTGGTCAGAGAATTGTCAATTTTAAATACTCTGCTGATTATGCTTTTAGTCAAAGTCTAACGGGAATATTTTTCTTTGATTACTCTTTTTCTGAGTATGCAATTTCAACTGCTTTTCCGCAGACAACTATTAGAACTGGCTTTACAATGAGATATAATTTTGGAAATTAAAATATAACTTAATGAATATACCAAACGAATTAAAGTATACAAAAGATCATGAATGGATCGCCATAGACGGAGAGATTGCAACAGTAGGTATCACTGATTTTGCTCAACGTGAACTTGGAGATATAGTTTATGTAGAAATAGAAACGGTTGGGGAATTGTTGAAAGCGGATGAAGTTTTTGGTACTGTTGAGGCAGTAAAAACAGTTTCTGATTTGTTTCTCCCCGTCGAAGGTGAAATTTTAGAGTTAAATGAAGATCTTGAAACCTCACCTGAGGATGTGAATAATGATCCCTATGAAAAAGGATGGATGATAAAAATGAAAGTTACAAATCCAAGTGATCTTGATAATCTTTTAACATCTGACGATTACAAGAAATTAATTGGAGAATAATTATTCCAAGATTTTTAATGACACTGATTAAATTATATAATAAATAATTAACTAATTTAGCTATTCAATGGAAAGCAAGAAAAACTCAAAAGTTGATATAGGTAAAAATAGTTCAGTATATTTTGCTTTAGGATTGGCATTAATGATGTTCCTATCCTATTCTACTATCAATTATAAGATTTATGATAAGTCTTCTTTAAATATTGATAGAGTTAATATGGATGCTTTGGATGAGGAAGAGGTTCCGATCACTGAGCAAATACAACCTCCACCACCTCCACCACCTCCACCACCAGCACCTGAGGTTATTGAAATTGTTGAGGATGAAGAAGAAGTAGAAGAAACGGTAATTGAGTCTACTGAAACTGATCAAGAGGAAGAAATTGATATTGAAGATCTTGATGTTGAAGAATTTGAGGAAGATGTTGAAGTCCCATTCGCAGTAATTGAAAACGTACCGATATATCCTGGTTGTGAGAGAGGAAACAATGCAAAAAAAAGAAAATGTATGTCTGAAAAGATTGCTAAGTTCGTTCAGAGAAAATTTAATACAGATCTGGCAGGTGATTTAGGTCTTTCAGGAAGACAAAGAATTAGCGTTATTTTCAAAATTGATAAGTTTGGAAATGTAACCGGAGTTAGAGCACGTGCTCCGCACCCAAGATTAGAAAAAGAAGCTCAAAGAGTGATTAATCTTTTACCAAAAATGCAGCCTGGAAAACAAAGAGGAAAAGCGGTTATTGTTCCTTATTCTTTACCAATAATCTTCCAAGTTCAAGATTAATTTTTTTATTTATTTTAAATATATTTGGGTTAAATATAATCTATATTTGCTCCTAAAATTAATCACGTTGAATAATGTCATTTCATTAAATATAGTCAAAGAACTTACGAAATTTAGACTTACTTTAAGTGTAGTATTTTCTTCTTTTATAAGCTACTTTTTAGGAGTTGAAATTATTGATTTCACTCAGCTTTCTTTATTATTAACGGGCGGGATTTTAATTGTTGGTTCGTCAAATATTTTTAATCAGATAATTGAGAAAGACTTAGATAAGTTAATGGCAAGAACCAAAAATCGTCCATTACCCAAAAAAAAAATATCACAGAGTTTAGCATTATTAATTGCATTAATATGTTCTCTGTTAGGCATTTTTTTTATGTACTTGATTAATGTAAAAGCAGCAATATTAGCATCCATATCTTTATTTCTGTATACGGCTATATATACGCCAATGAAATTAGTAAGCCCATTGTCTGTATTTGTTGGTGCTATTCCAGGCGCTTTACCATTTATGATTGGATGGGTTGCTGCTACTAATAGTATAGGCATTGAAGCCATAACATTATTTTTAATGCAGTTTTTTTGGCAGTTTCCTCATTTTTGGTCGATTGGTTGGTTTCAAAGTAGAGATTATCAAAAGGCTGGATTTAAAATGTTACCAACTGGTAAAAAAGACAATTCTACCTCGGCACAGATCTTGTTTTACTCTTTTTGGGCGGTTATACTTTCCATTATCCCTTTTTTCGGAATTACTGGAGAATTAAAACTTAGTCCAATTGGGTTAGTTGTAGTTTTACTTTTAGGTATTTTTTTAATATATAAATCTTATAATTTATTTATTGATGGTAAAAATGAAAATGCAAGAAAATTAATGGTAACAAGTGTTATTTACTTAACATTTGTACAGTTAACCTTTCTTTTTGATAAAATATTTAACTTGTGAATACTAAAATGGATAAAAAAAGTAAAGCTCTAAAAATGATGTTATGGTTTGGTATAGGATCATTAATTATGACTTTTGCTGGTTTGACAAGTGCATTTATTGTTAGTAAAAATAGAGTTGATTGGGTTAGTGATTTTCCAATTCCTGCAGCCTTTTATTTCAGTTTATTTGTCATAATTATTAGTAGCTTATCATTAGTAATTTCCAAAAAATATTTAATTGAAAATAAAAATCTTAGCAATTTATTTTTAGTGATTACAATTGTTTTAGGTTTATCTTTTATTTTACTTCAATTCGCAGGTTTTAAACAGATAATCCAAGAAGGATTTCATTTCACAGGACCAACAAGTAGCATAAACAGCTCATTTATATTTTTGATTGCATTTGTTCACATCATTCATGTCTTAGTGGCATTGTTTTTTTTGATTTATGTTTTGATCAGAGATTTTTATGTTATAATTAATGACCAAAATTCATTGGGGTTTGAATTGGCATCTATTTTTTGGCATTTCGTTGATATTTTATGGATTTACTTGTTTATATTTTTGGTATTCTTCGGTTAAAATAATTATTTTTGCTAACTGAAAAACTTGCCAATGCAAACTACAGTTTCTTCTGATTCAAATGAAAAGTTATGGGGTGGTGGAAATAAACCATTGAACGCTTCATATGGTAAAATGATGATGTGGTTTTTTATCGTTTCAGATGCTCTTACGTTTTCAGGATTTATAGTTTCATATGGATTTGCAAGATTTAAGTTTGCTGATTCCTGGCCAATTGCTGATGAGGTATTTACTCACGTTCCTTTTGTTCACGGGAAAGAACTTCCAATGATATATGTGGCATTCATGACTTTTGTCCTTATTATGTCATCTGTTACAATGGTTTTAGCTGTCGATGCTGGACATAAAATGAAGAAAGCAAAAGTTACTTTCTACATGTTTTTGACAATTATTGGGGGTATTATTTTTGTCGGTTCTCAAGCTTGGGAGTGGGCAACATTTATTAAAGGTGATTACGGGGCAGTTAAAACTAAAGGAGGTAATATTCTTCAATTTTTAGATGGTGAAACAAAAAAAAGAATTGCTGTGAGTGATTTTGCTTTTGCATTTGTTAATGATAGAGAGCAACAACAAAATTACAATGGAATATGGTATTTATCGGAAAGTAGTTTACCCTTATTTTCCATTAATGAGGTTATTGCGGGGATGGAAGCATCTCCAAATATTTTGATCAGAACTCAATTATTGAACGAAAAGGGTCATAAGACTATTTTATCTAGAGAAGAATCATTAGATATTTTAAAAAATACTGGTGTTTCCGTTGTGAATGGTGCAAATTTAATTGAGAATGAATATGGGGTTCCTTTATTTGCTAATTTCTTTTTCTTTATTACTGGATTTCACGGATTTCACGTATTTTCTGGAATTGTTTTAAATATTATTATTTTTTTCAATGTAATAATTGGTACTTATGAAAAAAGAAAGAGCTATGAAATGGTTGAAAAGGTTGGGTTATATTGGCATTTTGTTGACTTAGTATGGGTTTTTGTATTTACATTTTTCTATTTAGTATAATAATATGGCAGATCACGCACACAAACTTGAAATATTTAGAGGGCTGATTAAGTTTAAATCAAACACTCAAAAAATTATTGGAGTGTTAATTTTACTTTCAATTGTAACTTTGATTGAGGTAGTTTTAGGGATTTACAAGCCTTCCATCTTAAACGAATATTTTTTAAACCTGAAATTACTTAATTGGATATTTATCATTTTGACAATTGTAAAGGCTTATTATATAACCTGGGATTTCATGCACATGCGTGATGAAACATCTATTTTAAGAAGAGTTGTTGTTTGGACTGCTGTTTTCTTGATATTATATCTTACTTTTATCTTAATTCAAGAGGGAGGTTATATCTTTGATGAATTTGATGATACATCAAATTATATCAAAAAAGACTTTTAATTTTTTATCGTGATTAATAAATTTTACAGGAAATGGGTGGTTCTTGGGACTCTTTTTTTATTACCAGTAATTTTTTTACTTTTTCTCTATCCTTCAACCAACAACTATAGCACACTTGATATTGTGCAAGAAAATATCCATGAATTAGATTCTCTGAATTTTGTGGATAATAATGCGACAGCACTTGAAAGTAATATTACAATTTTGAATTTTTTGGGAGATGACCCTGAAAATAAATTAACAAGTGTTTTAAATCTTAAAGAGCTAGTTTACGACAAATTTAAAGGATTTAAAAAGTTTCAAATTATAACAATCAGCTCAAAAAAATCTGAGGTTGATTTGAAAAAAGTTAAAAAAAAAATAATCCAATCAGATGAGCTTAAATATTGGTTTTTTGCTTCTGCCAATTTGAAAAATTACACAAATATATTTGAGTCATTGAGGTCAAAAAATGATTTAGATTCTTTAAACTATACAAGTCAGGTTTTTATAGTGGATAAACAAAAAAATCAGCGTGGTAGAATTGATGATAGAGATGAAGATGAAATAAAAAAAGATTCAAAAATGGTTGGTTTGTATGGTTATAATTCTATTCTTGTTTCAGAAATTAAGAAAAAAATGAATGATGATATTAGAATTTTATTTACAGAGTACCGACAAAAAAGAAAGGGGAATTTTAATTCAAATATCAGAAGATTAGATAATTTAGATGGCGATGAAAAAAAATAAAAATATAATCTGGTATATATTAATTATCGCTTTTGGTTTAATTTTTGTTCCATTGATTTTAAACCGATTAGATAGTAATGATATTGTAAGAAGTGAAAGTAGAAGTTTAAAGGTTGATAATTTTGAAAACAATACCATTCCGCTTTCATTTTTAATTATAAATGATAAGAAGAAAAAAGCACCTCAATTTAATTTTAGAAATCAAAATGGAAGATTGATTTCTAACAAAGATTATCTAGGTAAAGTTTATATTATTGAGTTCTTTTTTACTACATGCACTACAATTTGTCCAATTATGACTAAAAATCTCGTTCACATTCAAAATAGTTTCACTTCTTTTCCAGAATTTGGAGTCGCATCATTTTCGATAAATCCTGAATATGACACAGTTGAGATTTTAAAAAAATATGAACTTGAAAACCAGGTAACGAACGCTAATTGGAACTTGATGACAGGTGATAGAAAAGAAATTTATAAACTAGCAAATGAGGGTTTTAACTTATACACCGCCGAAAGTTCTGACTTTGTAGATGGTTTTGAGCACTCTGGGTACTTTGCTTTAGTTGATAAAGAAGGATACATTAGGTGTAGATCAGATAAATTTGGAAATCCACAGGTTTATTATAAGGGCTCTGTTGATTTTAAAGAGAAATTAGATATAAACGGAGAATCTGAAGAAATTTCTATTCTCAAAGAAGATCTTTTAAAATTATTAAGTGAGTAAAATATGCATAGAGTTAAATTATATAATACTATTACCGCAGTAGTTTCTGTCTTAGTGCCAGTTGTTGTAGCATTACTACTTTTTTTAAAATGGACTGCCGATAAATTAGTTTTTGATTTAAGAAGTCCAAATTTTGAACCAATAATATTATTGCAGGACTTGCCTGTTGCAAAACCATTGATGTTTTTGCCTCCAATATATGCCACCATTAATGGGCTAACAGCAGCTTTACTTGTATTGGCAGTATACTTTATAAAAAAAGGTAAAAGGCGTATTCATGAAAATTTGGTTAAAATCTGCATTGGACTTTCTCTTTGTTTTTTAGTAATGTATATAGCTTATCATGTTACAACTGATCCTACAAAGTTTGGTGGAAGTGGGTTATTTGCATTCATTTATTATTTTATTTTAATTACCCATATTCTTCTATCAATAACCGTGATACCATTTGTTTTGGTTTCTTATGTTAGAGCAATCACAGGAGATTTTGAAAGGCACAGAAAAATTGCCAGGATAACTTTTCCGATTTGGTTATATGTTGCCGTCACTGGAGTAATTGTTTATCTCATGATCTCACCTTTTTATGCTTAATTTAAAAGTTTTTTATTTAATTGTTTTTTTAAGTCTAATGATGTTTGACTTATCATTTTCTCAATGTTCAATGTGCAGAGCTGTCCTTGAAACTAGTGAAAATGAAGCTATGGCAAAAGGAATTAATAATGGCATTGCATATTTAGCTTTTATACCATACTTAATTGTGTTTGTTCTAATATTTTTTGTTTACAAGAGTATTAAAAATTCTGATTGATCTGATGGGCTTTTAACAACTAATTAACAGCAAAAGAGTTTTAATTTCAACATCTTTGTTAAATAACAAAACACAAATTTTAATGCTTAATATTAAAGACTTACACAAGTCATATGATATGGGTGAAACTAGCCTTCATGTCCTAAAAGGAATCAATTTAAAAGTTGAAAAGGGTGAAATGGTTGCCATTATGGGCTCCTCTGGTTCAGGGAAATCAACTTTATTAAATATTATAGGTATACTAGATGAGTTAGATGAGGGGCAATATTTTTTAGATGACATTGAAATTAAAGATCTAACAGAAAAGAAATCAGCAAACTACAGAAATAAATTTTTAGGTTTTGTTTTTCAGTCCTTTAACCTAATTAATTTTAAAAATGCACTTGAAAATGTAGCCTTACCATTATACTACCAAGGGTTGAATAGAAAAGATAGGCTTGATAAAGCTCTGTTTCATTTAGAAAAAGTTGGTCTTGCAAATTGGGCTTCACATATGCCCAATGAGCTCTCCGGGGGCCAAAAGCAAAGGGTTGCAATTGCTCGTGCTTTGGCTGCAGAACCAAAATTATTATTAGCAGATGAGCCTACAGGGGCTTTAGATTCAAATACTTCAAAAGAGATAATGAAATTTTTACAACAATTAAATGATGAAGGAAAAACAATATTAATTGTTACGCATGAGCATGATATTTCACTAATGTGTAAAAGAATTGTAAGATTAAAAGATGGTATTATCACTGAGGATAAAAAAATTAAACAGTATAAGATTAAGTAATGTTAGATTTTGGCTTATTAAGAGAGGTGGTTCAAAGTTTGAATAAAAATAAGCTGAGAACCCTTCTATCAGGTTTTACTGTTGCATTTGCAATAATGTTATTTACAATTTTATTCGGAATTGCAAATGGATTTCAAAATACATTTGAAAATGAGTTTGCTGGGGATGCTAATAATTCAATTTTTATATATTCTGGGCGGACTTCAAAACCGATG
>MDTB01183186.1_pt1 | contig 21680 bp, 23 predicted proteins | sample 811161 | NCBI WGS metagenome assembly MDTB01 (sample SAMN05326650, study PRJNA326480) | marine metagenome | isolation source: seawater | place: Mediterranean Sea | collected 2009 | reverse complement strand
TTGCTGAAACGAGAAACAAAATAACGTAAGGCACCAAATCAATAAATTTTTTATCAATGATTAAGAGAAGTTTTTTAAGGTTATAAAAAAAGTCCATAAATAAATTATCTATATTTAAGCTTTACAGTTCAATTAATGAACGCTATATATGTTCAATATATGAACAAAAAAAGGGAAAAGCAAGATCATTTTGACGTGATGAGAAAAATACAGAAGCAACCCCAAACTTCACAGAGAGATTTAGCAGAACAACTCGGCTTTAGTTTAGGTAAATTAAATTATTGCTTAAAAGCATTACAACAAAAAGGTCTGATAAAAATCAAAAATTTTGAGAAGAACCCTAATAAACTTAACTATATCTATGTTCTAACCCCAGAAGGAATCGCAGAGAAAACTCGTCTCACTATTAATTTTATGAAAAGAAAAATGGAAGAGTACGATGAGTTAAAAAAGGAATTAGAAAAATAATGTGGGCAGTTATCAAATTGAATAATAACAATATTGGATTGTTCAAAAACGACCTAAAAAAAAAAATTGGTCAAGACTTTAAACTTTATTCTCCAAAATTATCTATCCAAAAATTTAAAAAAAATAAATTGACAAAGGTCGATCTAAATTTGTTAGGAAACTATATTTTTTTTTTTCATAAAGATATAAAAAATAAAAATTTACAAAATATTTTAAAATTTACTAGGGGAGCAAAGTTTGTATTGAATGGATTTATCGAGTCTCAAGATGAATTAGTAAAATTCATCTCTAAATGTAAGTCTTCAGAAAATGAAAATGGTTTTATTTCAGAAAATTTTTTTGATTTCGATTTGTTTAAAAGCTATAGATTTTCCTCTGGACCTTTTACTAATGAAATATTTAAAATTTTAAGTATTCAAAAAAACAAATTAAAAGTTTTAATAGGTGAGATAAAAACCACAATTAATAGAAAAGAATTTCTATACTCACCTACTATATAAGGCGTACAAAGCATAATGAAAAGAAAAGCCCAGAATAAGCTTTTTTTATTGTGCGGAGCTATGGCTAAATTACCTGAAAACAATGAGAATAATTCCAAGAATAGATATAAAAAATAATTTCGTCATTAAAGGAATTAATTTGGAGGGAGTGAGAAAAATTGGTAATCCAAACGAAATCGGAGTCAAATATTATAATGAAAAAGCCGATGAATTAATTTTTATGGATGCCGTTGCAAGTTTATATGGAAGAAACAACCTATTTGATATAATTAAAAAATGTACAAAGAAGATTTTTATACCAATTACTGTGGGTGGAGGGCTTAGAAGTATTGAGGACATCTCAAAGGCTTTGAGTTCTGGAGCTGATAAAGTGGCATTAAACTCAGCAGTAGTAAAAAATCCTGAATTAATTAAAACTGCTAGTCAAACCTTTGGATCTTCTACAATAGTAATATCAATAGAAACAAAAAAAAATCAAAACAATCAGTGGGAAATTTTTACTTCTACTGGTAGAGATCCAACAGGTATAATTTTAGATGATTGGATAGAAACTATTCAGAAATTCGGTTGTGGTGAAATTCTTATTACGTCGATTGACTGCGAAGGTACAAAAAAAGGATTTGATATTGATTTAATCAATCTATTAAAAAAAATAGAGATTAAAGTTCCTTTAATTATTTCAGGCGGTTGTGGTAACTTGAAACACATAAAAGAAGTTAAAGATGAATTATCTAATGATGCCGTAGCCTTAGGTTCTGTACTTCATTATAATCTACTGAATTTAAAACAAATTAAAGATGAGTTAAAATGATAAAAAACGTTTGTATTTTAAATTATGGATTGGGAAATATTTTAAGCTTAAAAAATGCTATCTCGCATTTAGGTTTCAAAAATAATTTCTATACCGATATGGTCAAAAAAAACTATGATTGTTTAATTATACCTGGGGTTGGATCATTTGCTAAAGCCATGTCACTAATAAAAAGAAATAAGCTTGAAAAAATTGTTCAAGATGCCAAAAAAAAAAATATTTTAATCATTGGTATATGTCTAGGAATGCAGTTACTATTTAACAGGGGTTACGAGGAAAAATTAACTTGTGGCCTCTCTCTAATTGACGGTGAAATTAAAATCATTGATAAATTAAACCTTAAACTCCCTCATGTAGGATGGAAAAAAACTCAATTTTTAAACGTTGAAAAAAATTCATTTTTTTCAAAGTTCGAAAATCAAAAATTTTATTACGTTCACTCATATGAAGCAAAATTAAATGATAAAAAAAATATTTTAGCAACCTCTCATTATCAAAATTATAAATTTACTGCTGGGGTAAAAAAAGAAAATTTAATTGGATTTCAATTTCATCCAGAAAAAAGTGGTGAAGTTGGACTTGAATTAATAAAAGATTTGTTTAGAAATCATTAAATGAAAAAAAATTTTTCCTTATTTGGAATGCCAGAAAAAGTTGAATTCTGTAAAAAATGTGTAATTTCAAATCAAAAACCTAATACAGTTGTTGAATTTAAACAAACTTCAGACAAAAGGAGGACTGGAATATCTTTTAATAAAGAAGGAGTTTGTAGTGCCTGCGAATATAATGAAAAAAAAAAAGTTATAGATTGGCAGAGTAGAGAGGAAGATTTATTAAAACTTCTGAAAAAATTTAGAAGAAAAAATGGATACGATGTTGTTGTTCCATCAAGTGGAGGGAAAGATAGTAGTTATACTGCACATATTCTAAAATATAAATATAATATGAATCCCTTAACTGTCACATGGGCCCCTCATCTTTTTACTGATATCGGATGGAAAAATCTTCAAAATTCGTCGCACGTAGGAGGATTTGATAATATTTTATATACTCCGAATGGCAAATTACATAGAACATTAACAAGCTTGGCATTTAAAAACTTGATGCATCCATTTCAACCATTCATAGTAGGTCAAAAGATTGTTGGACCTTTGATTTCAGTTAAATTTGGTATACCACTGGTAATGTACGGAGAGAACCAAGCTGAATATGGAAACAAAATAGATGAAAATAAAAATCCAAAAATGAGTCATGAATTTTTTTCCAAACAAGATATTAAAAGCATTCAATTGGGTGGAAAAAAAATTCAAGACATAATGACTAATTTTAAGTTTGACCAGAGAGATTTTGCACCCTACATACCCCCAAACGAAGATGAAGTTAAAAATACCGGAACCGAAGTTCATTATTTAGGCTACTATTTAAAGTGGGACCCACAAGAGTCTTTTTATTATGCTGCTGAAAATACTGGCTTTAGTCCAAATACAGAAAGAACTCAAGGAACTTACTCTAGATATTCGAGTATAGATGACAAAATAGATTGGTTTCATCATTATACAACTTTTATAAAGTTTGGTATAGGAAGAACGACAATGGATGCAGTTCAAGAAATAAGAAATGATAAGATCACAAGAGAAGAAGGAGTTAGCCTTGTAAAAAAATATGACAACGAGTTTCCATCAAAATACTTTCAAGATTTTTTAGAATATATTAACATAACCAAAGAAGATTTTTGGAAAGTTATAAATGACCATAGATCTCCACATTTATGGTCTTTTAATGAAAAATCTAAAGAGTGGAAATTAAAATTTCAAGTGAGTTAAAATATGTACGATATAAACTTTTTTAAAAGATCTAGCGATATTAAAAAAAAGATAACTGGTAGACTTTTATCTAAAAAAGAAGCTGATGATATTTCTGCTGAATTAGACATTCTTAGAGATAAAAATCCATTCATTTACAACATTGAAACAACTAATTATTGTAATATGAAATGTGTTATGTGTCCTAGAACTATGTTCATGACAAGAAAGAATATTTGGATAAATGATGATTTATTTGAGAAGTTAACTGATAAAGTTAGAGTACATGACGAAAAAAGTTTAAACAATTTTTGGTCATGGTTAGAGAAAGATTACATTTATGATCCGAATGAAGTTTCCGAAAATGGATTTTACTTTTCAATAGTATCAAAGTCATTGGTCCTTCATGGTTTTGGCGAACCATTCTTGGATAAAAAACTTATAGAAAGACTTGAAATTTGCAAAAGAAAAAAAATACCAACATATTTCTCTTGTACCCCCGCAACCATGACTGTTGAGAAAGCTAAAAAAGCTATGGACGCGGGTTTAGGTGTTTTGAAGTTTTCTTTAGATGCCATGGATGAGAGAAAAATACAAAAAATTAGAGGGAAAAGAGCCAACTTCGAAGATGCAGTAAATAAAATTTTAGAATTAATTGAATACAAAAAACAAAAAAATCTTAAAACTCTTTTAGTTCCATGCATGATAGATCTAGCAATGGAGGAAGAAGATAAAGAAATGCATAAAGATTTTTTAAAATTTTGGAGCGATAAAGACGTTTTTGCTTACATCAAAAGTCAAGATAACAGATGGCTATATGAAAATGACGAAAATTTAAAAAGTCAATCTCACTATGCAACTCAATATTGCGAATATCCATGGTTATCACTTACAGTTATGGCGGATGGTAGTGTGGTGCCTTGCACTCAAGTTTCTAACAATGAATTAGTTTTAGGTAATATAAACGAAAATTCTTTAGAAGAGATATGGAATGGGGAAAAATATGATGAATTTAGAAAAATGCATGTCACAGGTAATTTTCCCAAGGGACATAAATGTAAAGAAAAATGTGATATGAAGAAATTATATCAATACTTGGATTAAAAAATAAACCGCAATGAAGGTAAATCCGGTTTTTAAAATAAACAATAGAAATATTGGCATAGATTATAAACCGCTTATTATTCCAGAAATAGGAATAAACCATAATGGCTCTCTAGAGACGGCATGCAAAATGGTTGATTCAGCAAAAAGAGCTGGTGCAGAAATTATTAAACATCAAACTCATATCCCTGAAGATGAAATGTCCTCAGAAGCAAAATTCATTAAGCCTGGAAATTCTAATAGAAGTATTTTTGAGGTTATTAAAGAAAATAGTTTATCTTTAGAAGATGAATTCAAGCTTTTTCAGTACACAAAAAAAAAATCTCTAAAATTTTTAAGCACACCTTTTAGCAGAAAGGCAGTGGATAGATTAATAAAATTCGGCGTTAAGTCTTTTAAAATAGGATCTGGTGAATTTAATAACATTCCATTTTTAGATTATGTTTGTAAATTTAAAATGCCAATGATTATAAGTACGGGAATGCACTCAATTAAAACTGTTAAAAAAATTACAAAACATCTAAAAAAAAAGAAAGCTAATTTTTGCTTACTACATACAACTAATCTTTATCCAACACCAAATAAACTTGTAAGATTAAATAGTTTATTAGATATGAAAAAAAATTTTCCAAACATAGTTTTTGGACTTTCAGATCATACTGATACTATTTACTCGTCTTTTGGAGCAATAACACTAGGCGCATCTATCATTGAAAAACACTTTACAGATACTAAAACAAGGAAGGGACCCGATATACCTGCTTCTATAGATGAAAAAGAATTTAAAAAATTAATAGAGGGATGCAATATATTAAGTTTACAACGAGGTGGAAAAAAAAATCATTTAAAACAAGAACAAGTAACAAGAAATTTTGCGTTTGCTTCAGTGGTTACTATTAAAGAAATAAAAAAAGGTGAAAAATTTTCAAAAGAAAATTTATGGGTAAAGAGACCCGGTAATGGTCAGATACAAGCTGAAAATTATTACAAAATATTAGGCAAAAAAAGTAAAAACAACTTGAAAAAAAATATTCAATTAAAAAAAAGCAATATCAATGGCTAAAAAAAATATTTTATTCGTTACAGCTACGAGAGCTGAGTTTGGAAAAATTAAAAATATGATAGCAATGCTTAACAAGAATAAAAAATATAATATTACTATAATAGTAACAGGAATGCATATGATGAGCAAATATGGAAGCACTTATCTTGAGGTAAAGAATTTTTTTCCAAAAAATAAGATCATTTATTTTAAAAATCAAACTGAAAATCAAACTCAAGATATAGCTCTATCAACTACAATAAAAAAAATTTCACCAGTACTTAAAAAAATTTCTCCTGATTTAATTATAATTCACGGTGATAGAGTTGAAGCGCTAGCAGTTGCGATATCAGGGTCTTTTAATAACTATTTAATAGCACATCTTGAAGGAGGAGAAGTTTCAGGTACAATTGATGAGCATATTAGACATTCTGTTTCAAAATTATCTCATTTGCACTTTGTATCTAACAAATTCGCCAGAAAAAGACTTTTGCAGCTTGGAGAACATAAAAAGAATATCTTCATAACTGGTTCTCCGGAGACTGATATTATGAGATTAAAAAACCTTCCTTCATTAAGAAGCGCAAAGGGAAGGTATGGTATAACATTTAAAAATTACTGCATACTGCTTTACCACCCAGTTACAACTGAAAAAAAAACAAATATACAATCTGACTTAAATTGCCTGTTGAAAGTAATAAAATTTTCAAAAAAAAATTTTTTAGTAATATACCCAAATAATGATCCAGGTAGTAAAATTATAACTTTTAATTATAATCAAAAATTTAAAAAATTAAAAAACGTAAAAATTTTTAGATCAATAAGATTTGAGTATTACCTTACATTGCTAAAAAACTCATACTGTATTATTGGAAACTCTAGTTCAGGAGTAAGAGAGGCCCCTTTTTATGGAGTTCCATCAATTGATCTTGGAAACAGGCAAAAAAATAGAACACAAAATAAAAGTATTTTTAACTTGAACTTTAATTATAATAAAATTCTTAAAACTCTAGATGCGCTGAATAAAAAAAATTTTGCCATTGCCAAGCTTTATGGCGAGGGAGATAGTGCGAAAAAGATAGTAAAGATACTTAACTCAAAGAATATTTGGCTTACACCAAGACAAAAATATCTTCAAGAAATTTAGAACAGTGAAAAAAAAATTAATTTTACTTTGGCCGTATGGCTTTAGAGAATATGATTGGAAAAGATATGAATTGTCTGAACTTTGTGAAAAAGAAAATATCGAAGTTGAGGTTCATGAGTTGGTAAGTTTTCTTATTCCAGATTTTATAAAAGCTTATCAAACCTTATTAGTTAATAGCAAGATAAAAAGGTTTAAAAGCTTTCTAGAATGGAAAAAATATATAAATTTACAAATTAATTTAACTACTAAAGAAAAAAAAGAATTACTTATATTAAAACATTCTTTAAATTCGAATTTAAACTTCAACTTTTTACTTGTAAACAGAGAAATTAAAAAGTTAAAATTAAAAACTTTAGAAATATTTGGTATTTCCCACCCGGTAATGACACTAAAAGAATCATTTAATTATATTTATTTTTTAAAAAGTATTTTTCAACAACTAAAAAATATCAATCTTTTAACATGGAACCTAAAAAGATATTTATATACTTTTATTTACAAAAATTTTTATAAAGGTAGTAATATAATTTTATCATTTAATAAAAAAGTTTCAAAACAACTGATCAGCAAAGAAACTAAAATAATTGAAGCAAATTCATTTGATTATTCGATGGCCTTAAAATATATCAAAATTTTCAAAAGATCGAATTATGACTTCAAGTATGCATTATTTTTAGAGGCACCAGGACCACTACATCCTGGTGATGAATTAATTTGGGGAGGTCAAAACGAGGGTTTTACTAAAGAAAAATGGTTTCCATCTTTAACTAACTACTTTGATAAACTAGAAAGTATATTAGGTTTAAAAGTAATTATTGCCCCTCATCCAAAAGTTAAAGATGAAAAATATCCTTCCTATTATGGAGGAAGAGAAATTAGTGAGTTTGGTTTAGCAGAGTCAGCTTTAAATTCAGAATTAATTATATCACATTGGTCGAGCGGTTTATCTTTTGGAGTAATTTACAATAAACCGATTATGTTAGTTACCTCAAATGAGTTAATTAACAATGAGGGATTTACTAGACAACAAAATCAGTTTTCAAAAGAATTAGGATCAGAAATAATTAATATCGATAGTAAGATAAGTGAAGAGAATTTGAAAAAATCACTAATCATTGATAAAACAAAATATAATGACTATTTTCTAAATTATTGCTCATCTAGAGTGGATAAAAAAAGAAATTACCAGTTAATTTCAGATATTATAAAAAATAAATACATGTAGCTCTTGATAATTTTTGAAATTTAAACTATTAATGTTCAATATTTGAACACAATGACTTCAAATCATCTTAAAAATATGAAAATTCTGGCAATAATACCTGCAAGATCTGGGAGCAAAGGTATTAAAAACAAAAATATAAAAATATTTTGTAAAAAACCTTTATTATATTGGATCGGGAAAGAAGCAAAACAATCAAGATTAATAAACAAGATCATAGTTTCTACAGATTCTTTAAAAATAAAAAGAATTTGTCAAAAATATAATTTAGACGTTCCATTTTTACGACCAAAAAAAATATCTAAAGATAATTCAAAAAGTGTAGACTTAATTTTCCACGCAGTTAATTTTTTCAATAACAAAAATCAATTTTTTGATTATGTTGTTTTGTTAGAGCCCACTTCACCTTTTACTACTGCAAAAGATATAGATAATGCCATCGAACAATTATACAAAAAAAGAAATCAAGCTGATGCAATAGTAGGTGTTTCTGAAAATATAAACAGACATCCAATTTATAATTTTAAGATCAAGCAAAACGGAACAATAAAGCCTTACAAAAATAAATTTTCTACAGTAAGAAGACAAGAATTAGAAAAACTTTATTTTTTAGATGGCAGTTTATATATATCTAAAATTGATAAGTTAATTAAAGATAAGACTTTTTATCATAATCGAACCCTAGGCTTTATAACTAAAAAATGGAAATCAATAGAAGTTGACGATATTGCTGATTTTATAGTTGCAGAGTCTATTTTTAAAAATAAAAGAAAATTAGAAAAGATTGAAAAAAATTAAAAATGAACAATTTAGGACAAAAATTACTTAAAAAAGCTCAAAAAATTATCCCCGGTGGAAATCAACTTTTATCAAAAAGGAGTGAAATGTTTTTACCAAATCAATGGCCATCTTATTATAAGTTTTCAAGGGGTTGTGTAGTTTCAGATTTGAATAAAAAAAAATATTACGATTTTGCAGGTATGGGAGTAACATCATGTATATTAGGTTATGCTGATAAAGATATTAACAGGGAATTAAATAAAGGTTTAAAGAACGGAGCTATGTCTACTTTAAATTCTCCTCAAGAGGTAGAATTAGCAAAAAGATTAATTAAAATACACAAATGGGCAGAAATGGTCAGGTTTTCGAAATCTGGAGGCGAAGCTTGTCTTATTGCAATTAGAATAGCTAGAGCATTTTCTAAAAAAGAAAAAATAGCATTTTGTGGCTATCATGGATGGCACGACTGGTACATGGCTTCAAATCTTAGTAATAAAAACAATTTGAACGAACAATTATTGCCCGGTTTAGGTAATAAAGGAATTTCAAAATCTTTTAAGAATTCTATTTTTTCTTTCAATTACAACAACATAAATTCACTTAAAAAAATTTTTAATAAACATAAGAATAAAATTGGTATCGTAATAATGGAACCAATGAGATTTTCTTTTCCTAATAAAAATTTTTTAAAGGATGTAAAAAAATTGGTAAAAAAAAATGGTGCGATTTTAATATTTGATGAAATTACTTCAGGTTTCCATGAAAATTATGGCGGACTACATCTTAAATTCAAAGTCAATCCTGATATGGCAGTATTTGGAAAGGCTTTAGGTAATGGACATCCGATTTCTGCAGTTATTGGTAAAAAGAAAATTATGAATTTTGCTCAAAAAACATTTATCAGCTCAACTATGTGGACAGAAAGTCTTGGCTTTATAGCTGGAGTTACCGCTTTAGATAAAATGAAACGACTTAAAGTACAGAATAAATTGGTTAAGTATGGGAAAAAAATTAAACGAGGTTGGGCTAAACTAGCAAAAAAAAATAGAATTAAAATTTCTATAAATGGCCTAGACTCTCTTCCTGTTTTTAAGTTCGAGTATAAAAATAAAAAAGAAATTTCCACTTACTTTACTCAAGAAATGTTAAACTTAGGTTTTTTAGCTAAAGAAGCTATAGCAATAACTTATGTTTATAACGATAGAATTATTAATAAATATCTTAAAAGCATCGATAAAGTTTTTAAGAAAATAAATTACATACAAAGTAAAAATCTCAAATTTCCTTTAAAAGGACCCATGAAACATTCAACATTAAAAAAAATATCCTATTAAAATGATTAAACAAAAAAAATTTTTTATTAAAGATTTGAAAAAAGTGGTTTTCCTAGGAGCTTTTGAAAATTTTGAAAAACTTATAAATATAAATAATAATTTTGGTCTAGAAACTGAAATCATTACAAGCTCTAGTCAATCGAAACTAATACCAAAAAACTTAAACTATAAAATTTTTGATACTACTAAAGGGCCATTTGAAAAATTTATAAAGCAAACTTGTAAAATTGAAAAAACACTTTTTTTCTCTATCTCAGCAAGATATATTTTCAAAAATGATAAAATAAAAAATTTTTTTAAAAATAATCTAGTAAATTTTCATGAAACAAGATTACCTTTAGATGGAGGAGGCGCAGTTTTTTCTTGGAATATTATGAGAGAAGATAAAATATGCAATCATGTAATTCATTTGATAAACGGAGGTATCGATAAAGGATCAACATTACACTCAGATAAAAGTTTATATCCATTCTCTTGCAAAACTCCTCTAGATTTTAAAAAAGTATCTGACGAAAGATTTGTTGGTTGCTATGAAAAATTTATTAAAAAATTAAGTAGTGGTAAAAAATTAGATCTTGTATTCCAAAATGATGGCATTGGAAGATATAATCCTAGAATTAATACAATAAAAAATGGTTTGATTGACTGGAATATGGAACCTCACGATTTGGTAAATTTTATAAATGCTTTTGATGATCCATATGTTGGAGCTAGTACTTATATTGATAATAAAAAATATGGAAAATTGTTTATTAAAAAAAGTGCAACTACATGGCGGAGACTCTTCTAATCATCCTTTTATGCAAGGTATAATTTCTCGACATGATGGAGATTGGATAGTTGTTTCTACAAAGGGAAAGTATATGTTGCTTATAGAGGAAGTTTTGGATAAAAACTCCAAAAATATAATATCACATTTAAAAGCTGGAGACAGGTTTTTTACACCACCCGACATTCTTAGAAATGCAAAAAGTGAAAGAGTTTTTTATTCAACAAAAGGAAAAAAAAGATTAAAAAAATCAATTAAAAGAATTTAAACTAATGAAAAATATTCAGTCATCTAAAAGAACAAAAAAAGTAAATAAGCAAATTGAAGTAAATATTAAAAGGCGTACAGTAATAGTCGATGATAAATTAGTTTTTCATAAGGGTGTACCTATACCTAGTTGGATTGAGTTAAGCTTAATCGATGTTTGTAATAGAACTTGCTCTTTTTGTCCAAAGTCTGATCCAAAAGTAGCACCAAACACGTATCAAAAAATGAACATGTCTTTAATAAATAAATTAACAAATGAATTAAAAAATTTAAATTATAAAGGTTCAGTTGTTCTTTGCGGCTATGGGGAGCCTATGCTTCATAAAGAAGTTTATCAAATATGCAGTAAGCTTGCAGAAGCATCTTTTGTTGAAGTAGTTACTAATGGGGACACTTTAAAAGCATCAAATATTAAGAAATTATATAATTCAAACGTTAATAAACTATTAATAAGTTTATATGATGGACCCGAGCAAGTAACAAAATTTAAGAAAATGCAAAAAGACTCTGGGGTACCTGAGGATTTTGTTATATTAAGAGAGAGATGGCTAGGTCCCGACGAGGACTATGGGCTAAAGCTTACAAATCGCACAGGAACAATAAATATCGGTAATCAAGATAATAATAACACATTTACTTTTTGCAACTATCCCTCTTATTCGGTTTTAATTGATTGGAATGGCGATGTATTTTTATGTCCTCAGGACTGGCAAAGAAGAATTACAACTGGCAATGTAATGCAAAGTGAATTATTCGAAATTTGGACTGGCAAAGCTATTTCAAAATATAGAAAAAATTTATTAGAGGGAAAGAGATGTAACAGTCCTTGTACAGAATGTAATGCAGAAGGTACAGTTTTGGGTAAAAGCCATGCAGAGGCCTGGCACAAAGTATATAATAAAAAAAGTTAATTTAATGATTTCAAAAAAAACACTGATCTCTGGTGCTGGTTACGGAATAGGAAGAGAAATTGCAGAAAAATTTGCAAAAGAAAAACACGATCTTTATCTTTTAATTAGAAAAAAAATTGAACTTAAAAGCCTTAAGCTTTTAGAAAAAAGATACGGAATTAAAGTAAAAATATTTGTTGGTGATCTCAGAAATTTAAAATTTATCAACAAACTAAAACAAAAAATAGATTATGTCGATAACGTTGTTAATAATGCAGCAATGGCCAACACAAAGTATTTCACCGATGTCTCCGAAAAGGACTTTAAAGATTTATTAGATGTAAATTTAAGAGCTTCTTTTAAAATCTCACAAATTTTTTCAAAAAAAATGATTAATAAAAAAATTAAAGGAACAATTGTTAGCATAAGTTCGCAATTAGGTCATGTAGGAGCGTATAATAGAACTTTATATTGCCTTTCAAAATTTGGATTAGAAGGTCTGACAAAGTCTATGGCACTAGATTTGGCTAAACATGGAATAAGAGTTGTGACTGTAGCTCCAACAAAAACTTTAGTAAGACCAGATGAAAAAAAAAAACACCTTCAAGATTAAAAATTATTAAGAAAAAAATACCACTTAACAAATTTTCCACAAAATCTGAGATTGCTTCCATAGTTTATTTCTTGACAAGCGAATCGGCTCAATCAATTACAGGGACCTCAATTATTTCAGATGGAGGATGGACGGCGGGAAAATAAAATGGAAGTCTGGAAAACAATAAACAAAATTAGTCATAAAAGTTTTCAAGAAATAATTGATAATTTTAAAAAGCAAAATATTCAAATAAGTCCTTGGATTAATGATATTTTTAAAAGAAAGGATTTTAATGTTCAAAAAATTAAACTTCCATTAAATTTGTACAGAGTATCTTTGCAAAACCTAGGATTTAAAGGTCCTACAGAACTTCAACAAGTCTATGAAACTGCAAGACTAAAAAATTTCAACTTAGTTGATCCCATTTTAGCATTAGTTTGTCGAGAATTGTATACGGAACAACCAACTGGAGAATGGCTGAGATTTGCAACACCTTTTGACTCAATGATAGACAGTGATGGAGTATCTCATCTTCCCAAATTAGGTAAAGCATTAAATTTGTATTTTGTGGAGACATACTGGTCTTATCCTAAAGCTATTTTTCATTCACATAACGAATTTGTTTTTAGCAAATGATTTTTAGCAAAACAAAAATTGGAAAATTCACTTTAAGAAATAGAGTGGTTGTTTCTCCAATGTGCCAATATTCTGCAAAAGATGGTTCTCCTACAAAATGGCATTACACTCACTTACTAAAACTGTTAACCTCAGGCGCATCAATGTTGATGTTAGAGTCAACAGCGGTTAATAAAAATGGTAAAATAACTCACTCGGATTTATGTTTATCAAGTCAAACACAAAAAAAAAACTTCAAAAGATTGATTACTTTTTTGAAGTCATATGAAAATAAAACACCAATATGTTTGCAAATCTCACATGCAGGTCGAAAAGGGTCCTCCCATATACCCTGGATAAAGCCTAATACGCCTCTTAGTAAAAGTAATAGCTGGACCACTGTTTCGGCCTCATCAATAAAAAAAGATAAAAAATGGCCTGTCCCCAAAAGTCTATCAAAAAAAGAAATCAAGAGAACAATTAGTGATTTTGAAAAAACCTCTAAACTTGCTCTTAGATCCGGATTTGATGGTTTAGAAATACATATGGCTCACGGATATTTATTACATCAGTTTTTGTCTCCCATATCTAATAAAAGAACAGATGAATATGGGGGAAGCTTGCAAAAAAGATGTAAATTTGCCTTAGACATAGCCAAAAGAGTAAGAAAAATATTACCAAAAGACAAAATTTTAGGTGCTAGGATCACGGGTTCTGACCATTTAAAAAAAGGAATTAATTTAAAAGATTCTATCTTTTTAGCAAAAAAACTAAAATTGATTGGATTTGATTATGTTTGTGTTTCAAGTGGAGGCATCTTAACTAAAACTAATCTTAAATTTTACAAAGGATTTAGATTATATATTGCTTCTCAAATAAAAAAATATTCAAAAATAAAAGTGAGAACCTCAGGTCAATTAGAAGATTTATCATTTGCAGAAAAAGCTATAAAAAAAAACAAAATTGATTTTATAGCTGTGGGCAGAAATTTTATAAAAGACCCTAATTTCATCATTAAATATTCTAAATTAAAAAATAAAAAAAATATAATAAGCAATCCTTATTTAAGATGTATTTAAATAAAACTTTGAAATGGGATATAAGCTATGCTGATAGCGAATTTCCTGACGAAATTAAAAAAATTTTTTTTCAAAATCACGTAAAGTTTAGAAAAAAATATACAGATTGGATCGGCTTGATTAGTAAAGAATTTTCAAAAGATATTGATTGGTGGGCTTCTGTGCCAGCGAGCAGAAACCCATATAGATCAGAAATATTTAGAGCGATTTGTGTTTTAGAAACAATAAAAAAACTTAAAAAGTATAAACTTGAAATAGCAACTGAATCTAGACATTTATATAATTTGATAAAACAAAACTTTAGTGGAAAAAATATTAAAATTTTTCTTAAAAAAAATAAAGCTAATAAAAAAAATTTTTTAAAATTTTTTATAAGTATCTCTTTTCAAACTATCATTTTTTTAATAATAAAAATATTTTATAATAAAAAATTTATAACCCATGACCAACTGATTTTAATTAATAATTATCCCACAAATAATTTGAGTCAAATAGAAAGACATTTTCAGTTTAGTAAAATTTTTTTAAAAAAAAATGCACGAAATATTTTTTTTGTTCCTACTATTCTTGTCAACAAAAATTTAATTAAAGTTTTTAAAACAATAAGCTTTATTAGTAAAAAAAATTATTATTTTAAAGAAAGCATTCTCTCACTCAAAGACTTACTTTTCGTTTTTACTTATCCGTTAAGAATTAAAAAATTCAAAAAAAGATTTAAAAATTATGGTAAGTTTGATTTTAGTGAAATATTATATAGTGAGATAAATAATTTTAAGTATTTCGAAGCTACTATGATTGGCCTAATTAATTATAAGTTTGTAGAAAAATTTTATAAAAAGAAATCAAAAATTAAAAAATCGGTTTGTTGGCTCGAAAATCATGAACAAAAAGGTTGGAATTATGGATTTAGAAAATTTTTTCCTTCCGCAACAACAGTAGGTTATCAAGGATTTACTAACCTGCCACAATTAATGAACACTATTCCTACGAAATTTGAGGAAAAATTTTGTGTAATCCCAAAAAAAATAATTGTTTCTGGAAGAGCTTATTATGAGCCAAGAAAAGAATTTTACAAGAAATTACAAATACAAATAGGGCCCTCTTTTATTTATAATAAGGTTCATCGTAATTTTACCAAAAAAAATAAAATAAAATATCTTGTAATATTAACTGAGTTTTTACATATTAATATTACTACTTTAAATTGGCTAAAGTACGCTATTCAAAAAAATAAAAAATTATTATTTCATATAAAGAAACCAAAAATTCTTAAAATGGATTTTTATATTAATAAATTAAATATTAAAGATAATTTAATTTCCTGTGAAGATAGTTTAACGGATATATTTAAAAAGACCCGAAACGTTATAATTTCAGGGCCAACTGGTGCTACTATCGAAGCTCTAGGTTATAATTGCAAGTTACTTATCCCAGTTATAGATTCATATGATACAATTTATCTAAAATCTATGAACGTACCTAAAAAAATGTACCAACTTTTTAATGATAAAAATAAATTCTCTAATTATTTGAATTTAGAAAATCAAAGTAAAAACAATTCTTATAGGTTAAGTTTTCGTAAATTAAAGAAACATTTATTTGAAGAAGTTACATTAACAAAAGAAAATGTTTTTTTATAATTTTACATTTTAAAATTTAAATGATTAAAAAATTAAAAATATTTAAAAATAAAAAAATTATTATTACTGGCCACACCGGCTTTAAAGGAACCTGGCTTACTGCATGGTTAACTATTTTAGGAGCAAAAGTTGTTGGTATATCTAATAAAATACCTACTAAACCCTCCCATTATAAAACTATAAAAATTAAGAATAAGATAAAAGATCTTAAAGCAGATATTAAAGACTTAAAAAAAATTAAAAAAATATTTAAGTCTGAAAAACCAGATTTCGTATTTCATCTTGCTGCACAAGCTTTAGTAAAAAATTCCTATCAAAATCCTATTGAAACTATATTAACTAATTCAATTGGAACATTAAATATTCTAGAGTCATTAAGAGAAATCAAAAAAAATTGTGTAGCTGTAATTATAACGAGTGATAAGGTTTATAGAAATTTAGAAATAGCTAGAGGTTATTCTGAAGATGATATTTTAGGAGGAAAAGATCCATACAGCGCTTCAAAGGCTTCCGCAGAAATGATAATTAAATCTTACATACACTCATTTTTCCCAAAAGAAAATACAAAAGTACTGATTGGAGTTGCAAGAGCAGGTAACGTAATAGGTGGAGGAGACTGGTCTAAAGATCGATTGGTTCCCGATTGTGTTAAATCTTGGTCTAAAGGGAAAAAAGTTACTTTAAGAAATCCAAACTCTACAAGACCATGGCAACATGTTCTCGAAGCTTTATGGGGCTACATTTTATTGGCAATATATTTAAAAAAAAATAGTAAATTGCATGGTCAGAGTTTTAATTTCGGACCAAAAAATCATCTTAATTGCAATGTAATAAAACTTGTTAAAACAATGAAAAATTACTGGAAAAAAATTTCATGGAAGATTAAGAGGAATAAAGGAAAAATGTTTTATGAATCTAGTCTTTTAAAACTTAATTCTAATAAATCTAAAAAATATTTAGGTTGGTCTTGTGTGATGACATTTTCTCAGACTATAAAAATGGTGACAGAATGGTACAAAAATTATTACATAGATAAAGAGAAAATTTCAAATTTAACTTATGTGCAGATAAAACAGTACGAGAAATTATTAAAAGATAGAAAAAAATGAAGGTGGTTATTTTAGCTGGAGGTAAGGGCTCACGACTGTCAGAGCATACAAAACAAATACCAAAACCTTTGGTTAAAATCTTAAATGTACCAATTGTTGTTAGAATAATAAAGTATTATGAAAAATTTGGATTCAAAGATTTTATTATTGCCAGTGGTTATAAACATTCAATTATTAAACAATATTTTGATAAAAAATTTAAGAATTTAAACATCAAAGTTTTTAATACAGGAAAAAAAACTATGACAGGAGGAAGAATTAAAAGGTTGAAATCTCTTTTAAAAGAAAGATTTTTGCTTACTTATGGAGATGGTCTGTGTGACCTTAATATAAAAAAATTAATTGAATTTCACAAAAAGAAAAAAAACTGGGTTACATTAACAGCGGTAAGGCCTCCAGCAAGATTTGGAGGAATAAAGATTATTTTTTCAAAGGTAAAATACTTTAAAGAGAAATCTAGTCTCGACGAAGGATGGATTAATGGAGGTTTTTTTGTAATGGAGCCAAAAATTTTTAAGTTTCTCAAAGATGATCAAACTATTTTAGAAAGGTCGCCATTAGAGAAAATTTGTAAGTTAAAAAAATTAGGTGCATACAGACATTATAAAAATTGGCAATGCATGGACACAATTAGAGATAAAGAATTGCTTGAAAAATTAGTTGCAAAAAAAATTCTTTAAAATCTAAAACACCAATAGAAGTTAATATGTATTTTAAACACAATAACAACTTTTTTCATGGAATAGTTTTTCATCATTTTCACGATTTTGTTAAACATAAAAATAATCAAGGTTCGATTTCAAAAGATGAATTTTACAAGATAATAAAATTTGTCGGTGTAAAAAATATTTTAAGCGCAGATATTTTTTTAGAAAAATTTCTATCAAATAAAATCAAAAGCAATGAGGTTTGCATTACATTTGATGATGCGCTCAAGTGTCAAATAGATATAGCATTACCTGTGCTTGAAGATCTAAAAATTAAAAGTTTTTTCTTTGTTTACACTTCAATATTTGAAAAAAAACCAGATAATTTAGAAATATTTAGATATTTTAGAATGCATTGTTTTGAAAATGTAGACGCTTTTTATAAAGATTTTTTTAAAGTATTAAATTTAAATTTAGATATTTTTTTTAAAAAAAATGAAAAGGTAATAGAAGAAAGAAAAAAAAGATCTCCATTTTATTCATATGAAGACATAAAATTTAGATTAGTCAGAGATGAGTATCTTAAAAAAAATGAATATGAAAAAATCATGTCTACATTAATGGATAAAAAAAATTTTAATCCTCAAAATATATATGAAAAATTATTTTTTGATCAAGAGGATATAATCTCACTCGATAAATTAGGTCACACTATAGGTCTCCATTCTCATTATCACCACACCAAAAAAGAAAAACTTTCATATCAGGAACAATTAAATGATTACACGATTAATAAAAATTTTTTATCAAAATTGTTAAAGAAGCAGTCTAATTATATTAAAACAGCATCCCATCCTTTCGGCAGCTACAACAAAGATACCTTAAAAGTTTTTGAAAATTTAGGAATTGCATTAGCGTTTAAAGATAGTATGCAAATAGAAAAAGAAAAAAGAATGACTAAAATAAATAATTCAAAATTTGAGATCGCTAGAGAAGATCATATGAATATACTTAGAGACTTAATACAATGAAAGTAACTTTATTTACATCTAGCGACATAAGACATAACTATCTAATTAGTGTCATTTCACAAAGTTGTGATAAATTATTTGTTATTCAAGAGACATCTTTAAATTCAAAATATGGTCTACAAAAACAATCTAGCAACTCTCATGAGATACAGGATTATTTTGAAAAAGTGTACGATGCTCAAGTAAAGATATTTGGAAACAAAAAATCTATTAATTTTCTAAATAATGTTAAATTAATTAATTTAAAAGAAGATGAGCTAAATAATATTTCTCTTGATATGTTATCAGAGTTTTTAGAAAGTGATATTTACATCATATTTGGCAGCAGTTATATAAAGGGTCCTTTGGTTAATTTTTTAATTTCTAAAAAAGCTATTAATATTCATATGGGAGTCTCTCCATTTTATAGGGGCTGTGATTGTAATTTTTGGGCTTTATATGACAACAATCCTCATTTAGTAGGAGCTACTATTCATTATTTATCAAAGGGATTAGATAACGGACCAATACTTTATCACGCAATGTCAAATATTAAGGAAAGTCCTTTTATTTACACCATGTCCACAGTTAAATCTGCGTTTTTATCTATTGGGGAAAGATTAAAAAATCGATCTTTATTAAAATTAAATTCAATAATTCAAGATAAATCTAATCAAATCAGATATAGCAGAAAATCTGAGTTTAGTAACGAAATTGTGAGTGAATATTTTTCAAAAAAAATTGATTTAGATTTTAAAAAATTCAATTACGGAATGTTAAAAGATCCTTTTTTTTTAAACAAATAACTTTTTTATTGATTATGTATAAAATAGCAAAAATTGCCTTTTTTAAAAATAAAGTTGTTTTATCAATAGTTGTGAAGTTATAAAACAAAATCTACCAATTACATCTTAAAATGGCACAAATGAAAAAAAAAATTCTTATAGTAGGTGGAACAGGATTTATAGGTTACCATCTTGCAAAAAAATCCTTAAAAAAAGGTCTGCTTGTTACAAGTTTATCATCAAAAAAACCAAAGCAATTAAGAAGATTGGCTAAAGTAAAATATATTTTGTGCGATATTTCAAAAAAAAAAAATCTAAAAAAAAATCTCGAAAAAAAAAATTACAATTATGTTGTTAATTTAGGGGGTTATGTTGATCATACCAACAAAGCTAAAACACTTGAAAGTCATTTTAATGGGTGTAAAAATTTAGCCGATATTTTCTTAAAAAAAAAAATTAGATCATTCGTTCAAATTGGGAGTTGTGTTGAGTACGGAAGACACTATTCACCACAAATTGAAACTCTTCATTGTGATCCCATGAAACAAACTTCAACTTATGGAAAAGCTAAATTACTTGCAACAAATTATTTATTAAAATTATTTAGAGAATTTAATTTTCCGGTAACAATACTAAGACTTTATTTAAGTTATGGACCTAGGCAAGATATAAATAGGTTTTTACCAATTATAATAAATGGGTGCATCAATGATAAAAAATTTCCTTGTTCCTCGGGAACTCAACTAAGAGACTTTGTTCATGTAGAAGATGTTGTTAAAGCTATATTTAAATGCTTCAATAACAAAAAAGCAAGAGGTGAAATTTTTAATGTTGGAACTGGTAAACCCCGTAAACTAAAATCTATTATTTTCCTTATAAAAAAAATTTCAAAAGGTGGTATTCCAGAATTTGGTAAAATTTTTTTACGTAAAGATGAAACTTTAATTTTATTTCCAAGCATCAAAAAAATAAAAAATTTATTGAACTGGGAACCTAAAATTTCTTTTCAAAAAGGGATAAGATCTACGATTGAATATTATAGAAAAAAAAAGATTTCATGAATAAACCGTTAGTTAGTATTATTATTAATTGCCATAATGGAGAAAAATATTTAGATAAGTGCATTGAAAGCATACTTAATCAAAATTATTCTAATTGGGAAATTGTTTTTTGGGATAACAATTCTTCAGATAATAGCAGCTGTATATTTCATAATTACAAAGATACAAGATTTAAATATTTTTTTTCAAAAAATTTTGACACTCTTTATGCAGCAAGAAATAAAGCTATAGAAAAAGCTAATGGAAAATATATTTGTTTTCTTGATACCGATGATTATTGGGAGAGAAATAAGATCGAAGAACAAATAAATTTTTTAGAAAATAATAAAAATTTTGAAATAGTTTATTCAAATTTTTATACAGTAAAAAAAGATGATACAAAATATATACAAAATAACTACAATTTACCTGAGGGCAAAATTGTAAAAGATTTGTTGAAAAAATATTCAATCGGTATTCTTACTGTTTGTTTAAAAAGAAAAATTTTTGAAAACATTTTATTTGATGAAAAGACCAATATTATCGGAGATTTCGATTTTTTTATAAAACTAAGTTATAAATATAATATTGGATGTATACAAAAACCTTTGGCTTTTTATCGAGATCATGAAAATAATCTTTCTAAAAAGAAATTAGAAATTTACATAGATGAATTAGATAATTGGATTAAAAATAACAATGAAAAGTATAAAAAACTGGGAATTTCATTAATACATATAAAAGTTTTTTTATTTAAATTAAGATTTAAAAATTTTTTTAAAAAAATGGGCGTGTAGTTCAGTGGTAGAACGCTACGTTGACATCGTAGAGGTCATAAGTTCAATTCTTATCACGCCCACCATTAATCATAAAATACGCTAGTTTTAGACTATTTACATAGTATTTTAAAAATACTATAAATCCCCTGCCTGGTAATTATTGCGAAGGGGCCACACCCGATCCCATCCCGAACTCGGAAGTTAAGTCCTTCAGCGCCGATGGTACTTTGTCTTAAGATATGGAA